>Ga0255406_1016_pt1 | contig 18155 bp, 14 predicted proteins | sample ANMaggSeSYBR01F8_FD_182124 | JGI IMG/M metagenome (GOLD analysis project Ga0255406, IMG submission 182124) | Sediment cell enrichment communities from methane seep in Santa Monica Basin, California, United Staets - ANME aggregate JGI... | ecosystem: Environmental > Aquatic > Marine > Cold seeps >...
CCGAATCTACCGATCCATCTGCAGGTGACACAAGTGTGGGCGGTACCAGGTTTTCGGCAGTACACAATGGGCCTGTTTGGAAATGTCCAGAGGCATAGGATTTGGGACCCTTATTGACATACACTTGTAATTCCCAAGTATAGTGGGTGAATGGCAAGAAAGAAGGTGATTGGTTATTTTTTGGGGATGATTCCAGCGCAACCATTGATTGTAATCTTTATTACTGGCGTGCCAGGGCAGTGGCAGATTCAGGCCACAGTGATTGGAGCGAGACCTTCACATTCTATTTAGATGTCTATGGCAATTGCTTCCAATTTCCCGAATTCAAAGCGCTTTCAAATGCCAACTGCCGCAGAGACCCCTGGGCAGGAGAAAACTATGTGGGTGTCATTTGGGAAGGTGAAACAGCAGAGCTTCTCGGGCTGAATGAAGACGCTTCCTGGGGTATGTTCAAACTCAAAAATGAGCTCGAGTGCTGGGTGAACATGGACCTGTTAGAACCAGACCCACCGGATGCTATTTTCTTCCCCGGTTATTATCCAGTGCTTGAACATGGTGAACAGCCGGAAGATGCTCCTGCGCCTTCAGCCGTTGATGAACCATCAGGCGAAGAAACCCCCACTGGCTGCATGGTGCCAGATGAAACGGGCAGACTTGTTTGTCAGATTCCCTGTCCGCAGAGGAGTTCTTCAGCGCAACCATGCCCATGAGGAAATAGGACTGTGCAAATCCCTCTATCCTCATCTTTTATGATAAAAAATAAGAATACATTGTGGGTAATAATGCCTTAACCCCTCTTTGTTTTATCATCGAGTATTTTTGAAAACCATTAATCGTTGGTACCTCAAGATACCAGAAGAAATATTTGTAAACAGATAATCTTCCTGTTTATGAATTTATTTCGCTTGAAGTGCGCTGAAGAACATTTCAGCAAGCTCTTTCCCGCCCATTACTATTGGAAATTCCAGAGAGTAAGCATCACCTGACTTTGTAGATATAACAAAGGTTGCCATGCCTCCTGAAAACTCATATTCAACATCAATTTCATCTTTTTGCCAACGGGCAACTTCCTGCTTGATCTTAAACTTGAATCCCCTAGGAGCATATTTAAAAGCATAAATCGATTTTTCACTGACTGCAAGAAAAACAGGATTGGGGAGGTTGCTGGTCTTCCCGCCTCCACCGCCTTGTCCCATCAGTTTGGAAACCAACAGGGAACGCATTGAACCAGCATGGTTGCATGTTATTGCTGCTGTAATCTTTTCATCACAATGTGGTTGAACTGGATTAACCATCTTCGCCATTTGTTTCTCAGATTTCTTTGTCATCCTTTACCTCCTATAGAATTGGTTAGACTAATACAATCCATATACATAGAATCTATGTGGTTGAATTCATTATACATATTTACCTCATTTACGCCCCAGTTTTCTTGATGTGTTCTTGGATGATGCTGTTGGAGAGTCTTTCAATCTAATTCTTGGTGACATACGAATAATTCCACGGAAATTCATCCCGGAATAGAAAAGCCATGGAATACCCTGTAGCGTATTGTGTGGGCTTTAACCTTCAGGAAGATCAACCAGGAATGACCCAAGCGCCATTATTCGCCGATAAAACTGCGCATAGACATAATATTCACATGCGATTAGATTTTTTTGCTCGATTGTTATATAATCATAGTAGCGTATCCACAAATTTCGATTCTGAAGCACATTTTCCGAGAATTTTGGGCTGAATTGAACAAGTGGGGCAACCCAGAAAGCAGTGGTTTTCAAAATTGATTGGACAAAAAATACACAATGCTCTTTTTGAAAAAGGGGCTTAAATAGATTAACTTAGTGAAGGCGGCTTATGAAGAAGGTAGTACTTGAACTTAAAGAAGGGGATTTTATTGTGCACGCAACCCATGGTGTGGGGAAAATACAGGGTATTGACCGCAAGAAACTGGCCGGTGAAAAGCATGTGTTTTATGTGGTTAAAACGGAAAAATTGACATACTGGCTGCCGATGATAGATTCTAAATCAAAACGCATACGTTCTGTGAGCGCGCCGGCAACATTTGCTAAAGCACTGAGTGTGATCCGCCGAAAACCCGTGCTGTTAAGTAATAACTTTCGCACCCGCATTAAGTACATCAAAGATGAGATGGCAAAGTGTTCAGTGCTGGCAAATGCGCGCTTGATTCGGGACATGCATGCGCGAAACGCGGAGAAAAACCTGCATGTTAATGAACACCGAACATTGGAGAAGCTTAAAACCCAGTTTATTAATGAATGGGGGATCGCTTCTGGTAATGACGGGAAAACTGCCATTGCTAATCTTGAGAAAGCGCTTAGCATTAGTATTTCAAAGATGATTGCTGAGGAATAAGATTAATTTCTAATAACGAAAAAGCGCCCGTATGGGCGCTTTTTCGTTTAAATAAAGCAGCTGCGTTAGTTTTCCACTTTGTAATTGAAATATACTTCAGCCATGTAAGCGCTATCACCATTCTTAAAATACCAGCGTGTGGTGTAAGAGCCAGGATCGTGCGGAGAAACGGCCGGGGTGACAAAGCACCATTTGCCGCCCGGTTCAATGGGATCTCCTACATAGAAATATTTAGTGTCATTCCATAAGCGGAAACCGCTCATCCATTCTAGATAATAGGTGTTATCCCATTCCGTGCTGCCATCGTTTCCAAAGCAGACAGTGAATTGGAAATACTCTCCTGGTTTAAATACCTTTCCGTCAGAAGGCGTCTGGGTATTGTATTTGGCATGGTCACCGAAGCGCTGGATGGTTGCGGTGGGTCCGATTGGCAAAGTAGGCGCCGGTGGGAGTGTGGCAACGGGTTCGGTAGGTGCTATCTCCAGGGTGGGCGCTGTGGTTGCTGTGGGTTCTGGCATGGGGGTGGGCGGCATGGCTTCAGTAGTCTGGGTCATGCTGACCATAACTGTTTCAGCGACCTGAGTGAAGATCGCGTTGGGATCTTGGGTGGGTTCCGCGGGAGCGGCAGCGCCGCAGGCGGATAAAATTACACCAGCTAGCACAATCATGGTCGCTATTCTCAATTTTTTTGTCAATTTCATCATTATTATTCTCCATTCAAGAATCATGCAGTAATTATAACTGAACTTGAATGTGAAAAGGGATATTTTGCTAGGAAGAAGGTTTTTGTAGTGATGAAAGAAATAGTGATTAATCCATAGGTAAAATCGGATCGTCACACGTACGATTTAGATACATGAAAAGACTTTCTGGAGTTTCCAAAACGTCACACTCATGAAATGGATTGAAAGAAAACCAGTGAGACTTGTGAGTTGCTGAAGTCAAAAGGTGTTTTCTTAATATTTGCAAGTTTTACTGCCATCTTGGGATTACGATTGGTTGGTTTGAAAAACATCATAAATGGTTTCACGCTCGGTGCGGAATTGTTTAGTGTATAGGTTAAAATACTTTCCCTTTATAAGCAATAATTCTTGATGGGATCCGATTTCGGCAATGTGACCATCTTCAATGACAAGGATACGGTCCGCACGCTTAATTGTTGATAATCGGTGCGCAATAATAAAACTGGTTCGGTCTTTCATGATGGCTTCCATGCCGTCCTGGATCAGGGCTTCGGTCAGTGTATCTACTGAGCTGGTGGCTTCATCCATGATGAAAATTTCTGGATCGGAAAGAACAGCCCGTGCCAAGCTGATGAGCTGCTTCTGTCCGACTGAAAGAAGCACGCCACCTTCTCCAACTTGCTCCTCATATCCCTTGTCGAAGCGCTGGATGAACTGGTGCGCGCTGGTTAATTTTGCTGCTTTCTCAATTTCCGCCTGGCTGGCTGTCAATCGCCCATATGCAATGTTCTCTTTGATCGTGCCGGAGAAAAGATGTGGGGTTTGCAAAACAATGCCAATACGGGATTGGATGGATTCTAAAGACAGGTCAGTGTAATCGTGGTTTCCGATTAATATGCGGCCTCGCTTTGGTTCGTAAAAACGGCATAATAAATTAACTATGGTAGTCTTACCGCCACCAGTTGAACCAACAAGGGCAATCGTTTCACCGCGATTGATCTTAAGATTAAGGTCTTTGATAACCGGAAGTTCATCTTCATACCAGAAGTAGACATGCTCGAAAAAGATATCGCCCCGCACTGTGCCGGGATCAATGGCTGTGGGTTTATCCTGGATATCCGGTGTAGTATCAATCAGCGCGAAGATGCGCTCTGCTGAAGCGACTGCTCTCTGGAGTTCTGCGAATACACGCGCAAGATCTTGGATTGGCCACATCATAAAGGTCATATAAGAAATGAACGCCTGGATGCCGCCAATGGTGATACCCTGGAAGTTAATTTTCACGCCGCTATACCAGATAATGCCGCCAATAGCAAAAGCGGAGATAATTTGTACGCTGGGAAGGAAGAGTGCACTCAGCCAAGCAGCGCGAAACCCAGAGCGGTACATGCCGTCAGTTAGTTCGCTGAATTCGTCCAAGTTTTTATTCTCACGGCCAAGCGCTTTTACGACCCGCACACCGCTTATATTTTCGTTGTAAGACGCCGTGATCTTTGAGTTGAATTTGCGAACTATTCGAAACTGCGCAAGGATGCGTTTACGGAACAGAACTGCGGTGTAGAGCAGGATCGGGAGAATTGCGCACACGATCAGTGCAAGCAGCCAATTGATCGAGAACATGAATGCGAGAGCAGTGATAATGTTAACTGCACCCCAGGTGGAATCCAGCAATCCCCATGTCATCAACTCAGCTACTCGTTCAGTATCATTTGTTACACGGGAAATGATCCAGCCGACTGGTGTTTGGCTGTAATAAGAAAGGGATAATTTTTGGAGGTGGTTGAACAATCTTTGCCTTAGGTCATAGCGGATGCGTTCACCAAGCACTCCTACTAAATAAACAAAACCAAATGTTGCGGCTGCCTGGATCAGAATGAGAGAGCCGTATCGGATAAGCACGCGATAGAGTGTGCCTTTATCTCCAGCAAGGATGCCCTGGTCAATGATTAATTTGCTCAGGTATGTGAAATAAGCATCCAAAATGGATACGATAATGATGGTGATAAGGAATCCAACTACCCATAACCAGTGAGGTTTTAATAACGCAAGGATGCGTTTAGTCAGACGGCCGGACAGTTTGCCGGAAAATTCTTCCTCTCTAAACTGGTCAACCGGCATTGGACAACTCCTCGTTTAATTCGGTTTCAATGCGGGTTTGCATATTGTAGATCTGCCGATAAATGCCCGCCTTTTTTAATAGATCGGCATGCTTTCCTTTTTGGGTCACATGGCCATTCTCCAACACAAGGATGAGGTCAGCTGTCATAATGCTCTGAATACGATGGGCAATGATGAAGGTTGTGCGGTTCTCCATTAATGATTTTAAGGCGCCGCGAATTTGCCCTTCAGTTTCTGTGTCTACAGAAGATGTTGAGTCATCCATGATGAGGATTCGTGGGTCCTTCAGAAGAGTGCGCGCGATTGCGATGCGCTGTTTCTGACCACCAGAAAGGGTGACGCCGCGTTCTCCAACCAGGGTGTCATATCCATTTGGGAATGTGAGGATTACATCATGAATGGCAGCCATTTTTGCGGCCTGTTCGATCTTCTCACGAGTCATTTCACGATCAACACCATAGGCAATGTTTTCTTTAATCGATCTGGAAAAAAGAAAGGGTTCCTGTTCCACAATACCGATTTCTTTTCGAAGGAATCGCCGCGAATAACAACGAAGATCTTTTCCATCTAAAAGAATCTCGCCGTTTGTATAATCATAGAATCTTGGTAAGAGATTGACCAGCGTAGTCTTTCCGGAACCAGTGGAGCCAAGCAGTGCGACTACTTTTCCTGCGTTTACTTTAAAACTGACATCATGCAGGACGCGGTCGTTTTGTTCATATTCAAAACTGACGTGGCTAAAGATGACTTCACCTTTAATGCCATCTGCAGGTTTGTAGTTTCCTTCGTCAATCGGCTCGCGATCTTCATTAATGATTTTATATACGCGGTCATAGGACACCAGCCCGTTTGACATCTTCACGATAAGGCGTCCAAGCCCGCGTAAAGGGAAAATGATCCAGATGACAAGGCCAGCATATGCCAGATAATCGCCAATGGTGATCTCGGCGTTGATTGTCATCAATGCACCGATTAAAAATCCAGCTAGCATTTGTAAACCGCATAATATTTCGGAGATGGGCCAGTATAGGGAATGGATAGTGAGTAATTTTTTGCCGCGCAAAAATTTTTCCCAATTATTCTTCTCGAATTTGTCAATTTCGTAGGGTTGGCACGCGAATGCTTTTACAACGCGCACACCGCTAAGGTTTTCTTGCAGTGTAGTTGAAAGTACTGCGTCCTGTTCCTGGTATGCCTCGTATGCTTTTGATACCTTGCGGAAGAAGTATATCGATATTCCCAAGATAAAAGGAACCGCGATCACGGAAATCAGAGCGAGTTTTGTATTTAACTGTAGGAGGGCGATAAAGTTTATTATGAAGAGCAGGGAAATCCGGCCAATGCCAATTGCCTGGTCATTATAAAATCGGCGCAGGGCATCCACATCTGATGTACAGCGCGAAATCAATTCACCTGTGTCAGTTTCTGCGTGGTAGGAAAAGGGAAGGTGTTGGATGTGGTCAAATAAGTAGTTGCGCAGCCGCCTGGTGGTGTTTTCGGAAGTTCTAGCAGCCAAGCGGCCGCTTATGTAGGTAAATAACCCCTGCAGACCAGCAAGAAGCACGAAACTGAGCGCGATCATCCAGATCGGATATGTTTCTTTTGAGGTGATGAGGTAATTGTCCACAAAAAAGCTGAGCAGCAGGTAGGTGATTGCCTTGGCATAGGCAGAAAGACCCTGCGCAGTGATGGCAGTTAAGTATTCTAGATGATATCCGCTCATCAAACGCCATAATCCCTTGATGCGCTTTTCGGATAACAGGCGCTTGAGATCAAGTTCAGAATGGTTTCGTGAGTTTTTCTTCAACAGTACTCCATTTAATTCTCATGATACGGACAAAAGTTGATTATATCGTATTCGCACAACATATATTTGCTGCCAATTGATCAAAAAAAATAGACAGACAATGGAGGAGAAATGAGTATTCTAAAACTTTAAAAATTCAATATCTGATAAAGAAATCCGGCAGCTTCGTGTTTGGATAGTGAGATATATATTATAAAAACCCAGGGTTTAACCTAACAAAAAAGCTCTCTTGAGATTTTGATCTCAGAATAGAATCTCAGATCAACTCTGAGCTTCTATTTCTTTATCAATTGACCTTCCTAAAATAATCAAGATTAAACTTGTGATGATACCAAAACTGCCTATGAAGATAAACAAATCTTGCCAGAATTTGATTGGAAACAGGCGGATAAGAGTATCCGAGAGATAGAATAACCAGCTATCACCATCAAAAAATATCTGATGGAAAAGTGTAAATAACTGGTTGAAGTTGATCCAAACATATACCAATATACCAAAAATGATAGTCAGGGTTAATTTTGCCCCGTTTTCTAACGCATGAAACAATGGGCGCAGCCAATTATTCTTCCATCCTGCTAGTAATAGAATTGTGAAAAATATGATCAATATCCGCCATAGGGCAAGCATGCTAACAGTAAGATCATGAACATCAATCATATGAGAAATCTCACGGTCATTAAATAGCGGTGTTCCATCAGGAAATTGAAGGGCGGAGAATTCTTCTTCTGAGATTTCTCCTGTCATATATTGGATAGAATTGTTTGCCAAATGCAATCGTTCTTCTGTGGTGAATCCATATGAATCTGGCGGGAAATTTGGCAATTTATATTCGACATGCACGAAAATGGGAGACAACGCTGTTCGCATGCCTGAAGTAATGAGAAGAACAGGTGTTAGGATTGTTATTGTCAGGAAAAAGAGTTGGATTGGTTTTTTCATTGTAAGTTCACCATTTCTTCAGATAAGAAAAAATCGGAAATCATAGAGTTAGTGATCCACTCCACGGGCGCCTTGTCATCTGTGAAAATAATCCCTTCTGATGGTGGTGGTTGCATATTATGGATTGTCCTTTCAAGTGCAGCGAGGATTAATGGATGTGAATCTGGTTTTGACTTTAGAGCAATGTAATTATTAATAAGGTTGTTTTCTGATGTGGAAGATTTGGTTGCGAAGATCATAGAGTTAAAGGAATCAGGAACATCTACAATATACGTCGATGGGAAAACGGAATCTATTGTTTGAAAAAGTGAGTTCAGCAGTCCGCGTTCTTCAAATATACGGGCAACATTTATCACCATCACGCCATCATCACTTAAGTGGTTGAAGATCTCTGTGAAAAATTCACGGGTGGTAAGATGCCATGGAATATAGGGAGGATCATAAGCATCGACATTGATCACCTGATAAATATTTTCATTATGCGTGATACCCCAGCGGGCATCTTCAACATATACGTTAAGGTGATTATTTTTTAATCCAAAATATTTAAAACCTATATTGATAATTTCTCTGTCAATCTCATATCCGTCGACGATTGTTTGTGGATAGGCAATCCCGATCTGGTTGGCGCTTGTTCCTCCCGCTAACCCAAGGATAGCGATTCGCTCGATTTGATCCTGGTTTATTGGCATATGGTTAAAGAAAGGTGCAGAAAGGACTTGTCCCCAGTAACTCTGAAAATCTGTCTGCGTTGGGTGAAAAATCGAATGAATACCCTGCCCTTCATTTAAGCGCAGGATGGTGTAATCATTTATCTGTTGAACCTGGATATAGTTATATGCAGATTCATCCTCAAAGACGATGCCCTGCGCCTGTTTGTCAAATCCCTTTAATCCGATAAAGGAGAGGATTACCAGCAAAAAAGGCATCCAAAGATACGCTATCATTTTGCTTAGATTCACTGTTGCCCATAATCCCAGCAGGCTGACAACCATTAAAAACAAACTGATGCTTATGAAAGTGCGATATGTCCCAATGGCTGGAATCAGGATGAGTACTGGCAGAAATGTGCCAATGAATGAACCAGCTGTGGAAATAGCATAGATTCTTCCTGCGGTTTGCCCTGTCTCTTTGTTGTTGTCAAGAGCAAGGCGGATAGCGAATGGCGAAGCAGTTCCTAGCAATGTGATCGGAATGCTGAACAGGAGCAAAACAGAAAGAAATGATCCAATCATTGCAGCGGTTTGCATGTGATCGAATGCTTTACTGGCAAACTTCAGGATGGGGCGGGAGGCAAGCGGAATGATACCAATGAACAACGCTGCCCAAATGAGAATCACGAAAAAAGTCTCATATTTTGGAGACCGATCTGCCCACTTTCCCCCAAAGGAATATCCAATGGACAGGTAGATCAGTATCAATCCAATGATCACAGCCCAAACCAAATTGCTTGATCCAAAATAATTACCTAATAGTCGCGAGGCGGAAAGTTCCACAGCAAGAGTGGCGGCGCCTGCGCTAAATACCCCAAGATGTAGATAGCGACGCATGCGAGAAATTATAACCGAATGAGGTTTTGAAAAAACTCCGTTGTGTGTTTTAATGAAGAAAGGAGAACATATAATGAATTTGGTTACTGTATCAGAGATGATCACTCTCGAAAGTGAAGCCAATGAAAGAGGGCTTGGATATGAGCAAATGATGAGAAACGCTGGATCCGCGTTGGCTGAAGTAATTCACGAACGATATGGCCATACTCAATCAAGGAATATTTTGGGATTGATTGGCTCCGGTAATAATGGGGGAGATACTTTAATTGCGCTTTCTGAATTAATTAAGAAAGGGTGGATAGTTAACGCTTACGTAATAAAGAAACGGAAGAAAAATGATCCTTTAGTATTGAACATTATTAATAATGGTGGTCGGGTCATTTGTGTTGATGAAGATGGATCTTATATCAAGTTACAGGAATTGATCGGGAGCAGTGACATTATCCTTGATGGAATTCTGGGTACAGGATTCAAACTGCCGTTAAGGAAGGAAATCTCCGCCCCCCTTCAAGTTTTTTCCAAGTTTGACACCCTTCCCGAAATTGTGGCAGTTGATTGTCCATCGGGAGTTGATTGCGATACGGGTGAGACGGCGGAAGAAACCCTTCACGCGGATCTTACTGTATGCATGGCGGCAATAAAAAAAGGGTTGCTGAAATTTCCAGCATTTGAATATGTTGGCGAGATTGCGGTTGTGGATATTGGGCTTCCGAAAAATCTTCCAGAATTTATGAATATCCAAACGTCTGTTGTTGATCAAGGTATGGTTCGGAAAATGCTCCCTGCTCGTCCGCTGGATGCGCATAAAGGGACCTTCGGCACATGCATGATCATTGGGGGATCTACAAACTATTGTGGGGCAGTGCTTCTTTCTGCTGCGTCAGCATATCGAATTGGAGCTGGATTAGTGCGTGCCGCGATACCGGGAGTAATATATGATGCAATCGCTGGGCAATTGCCTGAATGCACATGGATAATTCTCCCACATTCAGCGGGTGCGATCAGCGGCAGCGCAAGTGCTGTTGTCCAGGACAATCTTGATCGTGTAACTGCGATATTAATTGGCCCGGGATTGGGGCAGGAAAAAGAAACACAGGAATTTATGAAGAATCTACTGCAATTTGAGGAAACACCTATCAAGAAAACCGCGATTGGATTTTTAGGTCAATTGAAAAAAGCAGAGAATGAAGAACTTCATAGCCAACCAACTTTTGTGTTTGATGCAGATGCGCTCAACCTGCTTTCCAATATTGGTGGTTGGCATCAAATGCTAAAACAAAGGGCCGTGTTAACACCTCATCCTGGAGAAATGGCTACCTTAACAGGGCTGAGAGTAGATGAAGTTCAGAAGGATAGGGAAGGGGTTGCGAAAGATTTTGCTGCAAAATGGGGGCATGTGGTGGTTTTAAAGGGGGCTGTTACAATAATTGCTTCACCTGATGGTGAAACAGCGTTCATCCCAATTGCTACACCGGCATTGGCATCAGCTGGTACTGGTGATGTGTTGTCGGGGATGATCGCAGGGCTGGTTGGTCAAGGCATGATAGCTTTCGATGCTGCAGTGGCTGGGGCCTGGCTGCATGCAAGGGCAGGGGTGGCTGCTGCTAAAAAGCAGGGTCAGGTTATCTCGATTACCGCGAGTGATGTGATTGGTGAGATTTCGTTTGCCTTAAAAGAAACAACCAGCATGAATCGATCATAATGCTGGTTGTAACATAAAAAACCGTAGGGTTTTTTATGCTTCTTTTTTAGGCGGGGCAGATTTTTTTGTACGCGGAACGGCTTTGGTGACCTTTTCTTTACTTTCATCAAGTAATACTTGGCCTTTTTTCGCGATCTCGCTTGCTTTTTTCTTCGCGTCTTCGAGCAGTACCTCGGCACGATTTACCGCATCTTTTGCCGCTTTCTCAGCTTTACTTATTGTTTCTTCTACTGTTTCAGAGGTTTGATCTTTCAATTCGATCGCTTTATCTTTAATAATTGTACGTGTCTCTTCGCCGGTTTGCGGTGCGAAAAGAAGGGCAGTAATTGCACCGGTCAAGCCGCCCACGATAAAACCTATTAAAAATGTTCCAAAATCATCTCGATCTGACATGTTTTACTCCTTTGTATTATTATTTTTAAGGAACCCTATAATTTCAAATAATTTCCTTCCTCCTGCTAACATACCGCCAATAGATACAATTGGTCTAACTGCTCTCTCAGAAATAAATTGGCTGGTTCCTTTCACCGTACGAATAGTATCTTTTGTTGAAGAAAGGATTGGCCCAATTTCATTCTGGAGTAGATTGGAAAGAAGCGCCAATTGGATGATCAAAATAATCAATGCTGCGCCGATCAGGAATGACTCAAAGACCAGAATGATGATAAAAATGTCCCTCACCTGACTGGTAATTTGGGCGTCAGATTTTGCCAGATATATAACCCCGAAAGTTATCCCGATGAGAAAAAGGGCTGTGGTTACTGCAATGATAATTATCGCGGTCTTTTTAGATTGAGAGTTCTTTTCTTTTTCCATAAGATGTATGTGTATACGTTGTAATTATTTTGCATTATAGCATAGAAGAATTCTGTGTAAGTAAACGAAGTGAAATTGTTAATAGTGATTAATGCAGCGATCTTTTGCTAAAAAAAGTGGGGCATGTTAAACTAATAAGCTACAGTTTAATAAGTTTAATGAGCAGTATGGAAAGAAAGCGATTTATGGAACCATTTCTTATTTTTGGGTTAGGCAATCCTGGGCGAGAATACGAGCGAACCCGGCATAATATTGGATTTATCGCGTTAGATAAACTATCGATTGAATGGAAGATTGATATTTCACGTTTCCGATATAAATCATTGGTTGGTGAAGGCAAATTTGCCGGAAATCGAATTTTTTTAGTGAAACCGCAAACTTACATGAATAATTCAGGCAACTCGGTACGTTCTTTCATGCGTTTCTATAAACTTGAACCAACCCGGCTGCTGGTTATTCATGATGATCTTGACCTGCCTTTTGGAAGTATTCGATTGCGGGAAGAAGGTGGATCCGCAGGCCAGCGCGGCATGCAGTCCATTATTTCGAAGATCGGTACTGATGATTTTGCACGGTTGCGAATAGGGATTGGCCGTCCTCCAGGGAGGATGGATCCAATGGATTATGTATTAAAAAAATTCTCCCATAACTCAGAAACCGATCTTGATCTGGTGTTAAACACTGTGGTTCGCTCAATTGAGGTTATGTTGAAAGACGGCATCGAAAAAGCGATGACACTTTATAATCATTCGGTCCTACAGGATGAGTGAAAATAACCTAATTAAATTTTCTAAAATACCTGGTTACAAAAACCTGCTTTCGGAATATGAATCTGGCCAATCTCAGGCGTTAATTAGTTTACCGCGGTCCGTTCGCTTGCCATTCATCGCCGCAATTCACAATGACCTTAAGCGGACTATTCTCTTTGTCACTTCAAAATCAGACCGCCTGCTAACTATGTTTGAGGAATTTTCTTTTTGGGTAGAAGAATCACGGCGGCATATCTTCTCTGAACCCTCACCGCTATTTTATGAGAGATCTGGATGGAGTGCAACTACTCGATATGATCGGTTGGACACCTTAACTGATATTGCCCAGTATTTTATTCCTGGAAGAAAAGAATTTTATTCTCCGTCAGTAATATTCACGTCTGTGAAATCATTGATGACAAAGACCATTCCAAGAAGAGATTTTATTCGGAATTCCTTTTCATTGAAGGTAGGTGATCACACTGAAATTAATGATTTGATTTTCAGATTATTAGCAAATGGTTACAGTTCAGTGGAAATTGTAGTTGCAGGTGGACAACTATCCAGAAGGGGTGGGATTTTAGATATTTGGCCGACAAATTTTATAAACCCTGCCCGGATAGAATTTTTTGGGGACGAAATTGATACATTGAGGATCTTTGATCCTGCCACACAACGATCGATCGAGAAAATAAACTCTGTATTTGTTCCACCCGGTAGGGAGATTCTTCATGTCGATATATTCGAAGAGATAGAAAGCCAATCGAAGGAACTATCAGAGTTTTTCATTCCTGCTGTTTTCCCTTCCGCGGGATCACTGATTGATTATTTACCAAAAGATTCAATCGTAGTTTTTGATAATGCATCTTCTTTAAAGGTTACCGCAGATGAAATTGAAACACAAGCAGTCAGAATTAAAGCGGAAAATGAAGAATCCGGAATGATTCCTGCTGATTTTCCTGCCCCTTATATCACCTGGTCGGAAATAATTGATGAGATTTCTCAACGGAATTCAATTGATTTGGGATTTCCGTTAAGTGAAAAAGGGCATCAGATCTCTACTGCTTTTTCACCCAGCCCACGCTTCGGAAGCCGCCTGGATGAGTTTTTTAGGTTTATCAAGGATAAAAACAAGCAAATAGAACATGTGTATATCGTTTCCAAGCAAATCAACAGAATTAAGGAGGTGCAGGAAGAATTCTCTGCATCCTCTTCAAACCCGGAAAAAGTCGTTTTCATTGAAGGAGGTTTGAACGCTGGGTGGAAAGTTAAGTATCCAGATGGCAAGGAGCAATACTTATTTTCTGATAGTGAATTATTTGGATGGGAACTTCCCCGACCCCGCAGACAAAAACATGGCAGGACTGCATCTCCAGAAGTTTCGTATGCGGATCTTACTGTTGGTGAGTATGTTGTTCATATTGATTATGGCATCGCGAAGTTTGCTGGCCTTGTTCATCGATCTATTGAAGGAACGAACCGGGATTTCCTGCTATTAATGTATGCTGATGATGACGAATTGTTTGTACCTGTCCATCAGGCAGATAGGATCAGCCTGTATATTGGTCCAGGGAATCGTCAACCAAATTGTTCCAGATTAGGATCTGCAGGTTGGAAAAATAAGCGCAGCCGTGCAAGACAAGCGGTGAAAGAAATCGCGTATGATCTTTTAGATTTGTATGCCTCCCGCCAGACTGTGAATGGATTTGCATTCCAAAAGGATACTGAATGGCAGGCGGAACTGGAAGCCAGTTTTCCCTATCAAGAAACTGATGACCAGGCAAGAGCTATTGTTGAGGTTAAAAAAGATATGGAACGGAACCGCCCGATGGACCGTCTATTATGCGGTGATGTTGGATATGGGAAAACCGAAGTTGCTTTACGATCCGCATTTAAAGCGGTTATGGGCAATAAGCAAGCGGCAATGCTGGTTCCAACAACAGTTCTTGCTCAGCAGCATTTTGAGACTTTCAAATCCCGGCTCTCCCCATTCCCTTTTCAGATCGAAATGCTTTCAAGGTTCCGAACAGCTTCAGAACAGGCAAAGATCCTATTGCAACTTGAGATGGGCGAGGTTGATATAGTGATCGGAACACACCGACTGCTGCAGCCAGACGTCATTTTCAAGGATCTTGGGTTGCTTATCGTCGATGAGGAACAGCGATTTGGTGTGACACACAAAGAGTTCTTTAAGAAAATGCGGCAGGAAATTGATGTGTTAACTTTAACGGCAACACCAATTCCGCGGACGTTATATATGGCGTTATCTGGCATCCGTGATATATCTGTGATCAATTCTCCTCCTGCTGAGCGGCTGCCGATCCTTACGTTTACCGGGCCTTATGAGGAGAATGTGGTCCGCAAAGCGATCATCAGGGAAATTGATCGCGGAGGACAGATATTTTTTGTCCATAACCGAGTTCAATCCATTCAAGTAGCGGCAAGCAAACTGCAGAAACTTGTTCCTGAAGCAAAGATCGGAATTGCCCATGGACAAATGCGGGAAAAAACCTTGTCTAGCGTGATGAGCAAGTTTACGGCTGGTGAAATTGATGTTTTGTTATCTACATCCATCATTGAATCTGGTCTTGATATTCCTAATGCGAATACGCTGATCTTAGACCGAGCGGATACTTTTGGACTTGCTCAACTTTACCAGCTGCGGGGACGAGTCGGACGTGGCTCATCACGGGCGTATGCATACTTTTTTCACCATAAGAAGAAAATGCCGACACCAGAGAGTCTTGAACGTTTGGAAATAATTGCTGAGAACACACAATTAGGCGCAGGATATTCAATAGCGATGCGGGATTTGGAAATGCGAGGGGCTGGAGACCTGTTGGGTACCAACCAGCATGGGTACATTGCTTCTGTGGGTTTTCATTTATACACGCGTTTATTGGCAGAGGCAGTCCAGCAGCTGAAGGGAGAGAAAGGATTCAAGTCCCGAGTTGAGAAATTGTTATTGGTGAATCCTATCCGCCCCCTAGTAAGTGTAGAACTGCCTATATCTGTTCATATCCCATCTGAATATGTAAAAAATGATTCCCTTCGTTTGAAGCTGTACCGTCGAATTGCTGATATAAACAATGAGGATGAAATAAGTTTGTTAATAGCAGAGTTTGATGACCGCTTTGGACCTCCTCCAGAAGAAGTTATCAATTTGTTATACCAACTGCGAGTAAAACTTAAAGCAGAGAAATGCGGCTTGTCTTCAATCTCTGTTGAAGGAAAGAATTTGTTATTGAAATATCCTCCTTCTTCTGAAGAAAAAACATATCGGGATCTGCCTGATTTGGGACAAGGGGCCACAAGGGGAAAAAACGCATACAGGATGCTTAGAGGTGGAAGAGTAAATTGGCGTATTCGGCTCGTAAAAATTCTGGATTTATTAATTCAAGCAGAGAGAAAACATTAGATGAAATTCAAACTAAAAGCTCCTTATCAGCCAACTGGTGATCAACCGGAAGCCATAAAAAGCCTGGTTGAAGGCGTTAGAAGTGGAAAACAGCATCAGGTTCTTTTAGGTGCTACTGGTACAGGTAAGACTTTCACAATTGCAAATATGATAAATGAGCTGCAAATGTCTGCTCTGGTGATGGTACATAACAAGACGCTGGCTGCGCAGTTATATGCGGAGTTTAAAGAATTTTTCCCTGAGAATGCTGTTGAGTACTTCGTGTCATATTATGATTATTATCAGCCAGAAGCTTATGTTCCCAGGCAGGATCTTTATATAGAAAAAGAAACTGACATCAATGAAGAAATAGAACGGCTGCGATTAGCGGCAACCACCTCTTTGGTTTCTCGCGAAGATGTGATTATCGTTGCTTCAGTATCCGCAATTTATGGGCTTGGAAGTCCAGAGGCGTACAGCAGTATCGTTATCAAACTGAAAAAAGGTGAGATCTATCGAAGAAATGTTCTTCTTCGTCAGTTTATTGAAGAGCATTACTCGCGTAATGATATCGAACTCCGCCCAGGTATTTTCCGTTTGCGAGGTGACACTTTGGAAGTGTTTCCCGCTTATGAAAAAAATCTTTCATACAGAATTACTTTCTTTGGTGATGAAATTGAACGAATTATTTCTGTTCAACCAGTTACTGGAGAAATATTAAATGAATTTGAAGAAATTGAAATATTTCCTGCAAAACATTTCATCACACAAGAAGATCGGCTGAAAACGGCGATCATTGACATCGAAAGTGAGTTAGCGGAGCGATTAATATTTCTCAAGAAAAATCAAAAATTATTAGAAGCTCAGCGGTTGGAGCAAAGAACGCGCTTTGATCTTGAGATGTTGAGAGAGATTGGTTATTGTTCGGGAATAGAAAATTACTCACGCCATTTAGACCAGCGGCAAAAAGACTCACCCCCATGGACCTTAATGGATTTTCTCCCCTCGGATTTTTTGCTTATTTTGGATGAATCCCATATGACGGTACCCCAAATTCGAGGGATGTATAACGGTGACCGTTCAAGAAAAGGCACACTGGTTGAATATGGGTTTCGGCTTCCCTCTGCGTTGGATAATCGGCCGTTGACATTTGAAGAATTTGAATTGAAGATGGGAGCAACTGTTTATACATCCGCAACGCCCGGTCCTTATGAATTAGGGAAAGCTGATCAAGTGATTGACCAGATCATTCGCCCTACTGGTCTGGTTGACCCTCAAATCGAAGTGCGCCCGGTTCATGGGCAAGTGGATGATTTGATTGGGGAGATCAGAACCAGAGTGGAAAAGAAAGAACGAGTATTGATTACAACACTTACTAAGCGAATGGCAGAGGATCTGACTGAATATTTAAAGGGAATTGAGATCAATGTGCAATATCTTCACTCTGAAGTGGAAACTCTCGATCGTGTTGGCATTCTGCGGGATCTGCGGATGGGTGTGTATGATGTGATCGTTGGGATAAACTTATTAAGGGAAGGGTTGGATTTACCGGAAGTGTCTTTGGTTGCAATACTTGATGCAGATAAACAGGGCTTTTTGCGCTCTGCAACTGCACTCATTCAAACAGTCGGCCGGGCGTCGCGTAATTTACAGGGAAAAGTGATCATGTATGCCGATAAGATTACAGACGCTATGAAACAAGCAATTAATGAAACCAACCGCCGCAGGAAAAAACAAGAAGCATACAACAAGAAACATAATTTTGAACCTTTTACAATTATTAAGGAAATTTACGATATAACCGAGCGGCTTACATCGCAATCATATATTGCTGATGGTCAGGCGGATTATTCAGTTGATGGAACACTGTCAAGTCTGCCGATTAAGGAATTGAAAAAGATAATTGAGGAAACAAGAGAAAGAATGAAAGCAGCGGCGAAATCTTTGGAGTTTGAACGAGCAGCTGCTTTGCGGGATCAGGTCTTCGAATTACGGAAAATGCTTGCGGATGAATCAAATGT
>Ga0255406_1017_pt1 | contig 17852 bp, 11 predicted proteins | sample ANMaggSeSYBR01F8_FD_182124 | JGI IMG/M metagenome (GOLD analysis project Ga0255406, IMG submission 182124) | Sediment cell enrichment communities from methane seep in Santa Monica Basin, California, United Staets - ANME aggregate JGI... | ecosystem: Environmental > Aquatic > Marine > Cold seeps >...
TGTAAGATGCAATGTCGCTTCATAATACCCACAATTACAATGATCTCTGGTATAAGAAAACGAGTTATATATGTCCCCTTGTCTGAAAGATTGGCCTATCGAAATATTTGATTGGGTTGTATGATAGGAATTAAGATAGACTTCTTCACCATCTTTAGATCCTACAAAAAATACAAAGGCATCGTCATCCCCTTCTGTTATCCAGCTAGTTTTTAATTTCCCAGAATATGGCATTTTCACATCTATGAGAAAATCTTCAAAAAAATTGGTCGAATGGAGCATGGATATTTGGTCACCTGGGTGGTATCCACATGAATCTTCATAGGGAATAGTCCTATCTGGTCTATTTGCGATATGGTATGAAATATATCTAAATTTATTCGAAAGACCAATTTGATCCCATATTTTCATTACTTGTGGAACATCATAAGGGAATATAAATGAATCCAGATCGATTTCAGGAATAGGAGTCGCTGTTGCTGCACAGGTTGCTGTTTGAGAAAGGGTAGAAACCGTAGTGCCGGTTGGCGTTGGTATATTTCTGCTTGCTGCTGTACATGCAGATAGAACAAATAATATGACTACTAATAAAAAAAAGAGTTTCTTAATCATTGCTCTTTCCTCCTGAATAGAACCGATTATTTTTATTATATAGAATGTTGGAAAAATTAAGAACCCACGACCTCACGGTTTATGTAATGATTCCAATTAGTACATAAATTACCGTTTTAATATGAAAGCATGAGTTACATATCTAACGGTCATTTATGGATTTCTGACAGAGTTACATTTTCACATATTATTAATCGAGATATAAACCGCCGACCTCACGGACACACAAAATAATCCGATAGTACCAAAAACAAGATACAAATATTGAAATAATTCGAGTTAATGAACAACAGTCACAGAAAGAAATACATTAAACCCCTCATATTCACTCTCTGCATTAATCACTAAACTCACTTCAGTCCCATCATCCATAGAGGCTGTTAAAATGCTTCCGTCGCCAGAGTGCATGGAGAGATCTATCTCCCAACCATGTTCAGACAATTCTTTTTCATAGAAATCAAAAACTTCGCCAACCGTTTCTGCTGGAACTGCATAAAAAACCTGAAAGTCTTTTGGTTCTTCCTGCCCCATTTCCATAAAGTACAAGCGAATAGACCCATCAATGAGAGGAAAGTTTTCTGGATCTTTTCCGCCAACAGCTTCAGGAAGTTCTTTCATTTCCGACGCGGTGTTAGATTGCGATTGATCGGATGTTTGAACGGGGGGATGCGCTTCTGATTTCGGTCCGCACGCGTTTAACGATAACATCATCACAATAAGTACCCATATAAATAATAGATTCTTCTTAGACATCAGTTCCCTCCAAATATTATTAACTGCACTGCATATTGAGTAAAGCCTGAATTCCACGCCAACATAAAATTACCATCATCTGTTTCAAATGGGCGAAGTAATTTTGGTAATAATTACTAAATTATAGCATTTTCGGCTCCACATTGCCATAAATTTTACGTACCAATTATTATGAAACACAATAATTGGTACAGCAAACAAACCTCCAAAAACATACTAAGGCAAACACCGGTCGTCAATTACACCTTATTACGATAAGAAATTTTCATATACATCTTGATACGGATATTTTACCGAGAGCTTCATCACCACATATCGTGCCGTTCTGATGATCTTCGCAGCAAGAAAAACATACTTCAAGCGGAATGTCTTGATTTGCTGCTTGTATTCTGAAAGGTGTAGAGAATCAAACTTGAACAGCAAAAACAGATTGGATGCAAGCATCATCATCTGAAATACGGCTTCATTTAAAATGGTTTCTACAACACCAATTATCGAAACCACGACCTCACGGATTATGAAACACTCCCATTAAGTATGAGAATGAATTTATTAAGTAACTACGAGCTTCTATCCTGGCGGAAGGCAGTTTAATTCTAGTAGACATATAAATTCATTATGTAGAAATAGATCACGTGAGTAGATGATATTTATGTTATTCTAATTCATTACATTCATTGAGATAATCTTAAAAGTTTTTCATAATTCATGATAATGAATAGATAATAAAAGTATATATATCCAAAAAACTACTAAGACAAAATAAAGAAGGCCAAACGCAAATGAGTGAGTAATGATACGTTGGAAAATAGGACATTTTGGTCCAATAGGCTGTTTTTCCATAAGTTCGAAAAAACCACAATCATAAATATTTAATTTTTGTTCTAATTCCTTTCCACGCTCTCCCAGATTCTTAATAAGAATATATGTGCGGATTTCAACTATCCCAAAAATAAGTGCGAAAATAATACCAAGAATCGGAATTGCAGTTAGCGGTGTATCATTGCCATTTTGAAAGTACCCAACAGCAAGGAACCCATTTGCTGCTAAAACAAGACTAACAATCGTAAAGCGAGCTTGAACAAGATTATTATGGTAATCTACAATTGAAGCATATACAGTTCTTAGATTCTCTTTCCTTTTTTTGTCCGACATTGGACTTTATCCTTTCAAATTAATTTGGTGATTTTGCTTAAGTTCTTTGGCTTTGGATAAACGTTCAAGCAACTTAGCGGGCATTACTCCAGGGGCATGTTTTTGTTTTGCGAACCTTTCCAAAATGGATACTTCTTTGGAATATTCCTTTTGCTTGCGATATAGTATTGCTAATTCGTGATAATAATAAGGGGCAACACCCCATTGATGAATTTGGTGCTCCTTCTCCTGTGCTTTAATTTCCTGAAGCAAAATGGTTATAGCCTCTTCATTACGACCTGCTCGCTTAAGCGAGGGGAGATTCTCTAGAGTTGCCGGGACCTGTTTATCAATCTTTTCCTGTTGTTCTTTTTCGGACTCCAACTTCCCAGTACCCTTGTTGATTACCTGTTTTTTGGGTTTAGAGGTTTTTTTCTGAGTGGGAATAATTGCATCCTCACTAAAAGACACAAAAGCGCGATGCTGCCGAGTTTCTACTACCAGGTGACCTTTTGAGATGTAAAAAGTACGCAAAGGGTGTTTGGTACCCAAACTGAATTTAAACTCCCCTGTAAGTGTGTACCAAGATAGTGATTTGTTTGCATATAAGCCAAATCCTTCCGTACTAACCGCTAATTTTCCTTGACTATGTACATCAATCAGATTCACCAAAGCCTTGTTTTCACCCACGATATATAGACGGGTGTCAGTGAGGATATACAAGTAATTGCTGCCCTCAATAATCCTCCGGGGAACATTGGCAACGTCGAGAGCATATTCCGGCTCTCCGAACGCATCCAGTTTGACTACTTTCCCTGAATAGGTACCTAAATACGTGCCTCCGGTTTTATTGGAGATGGCAGCCGCATAAATCCAATCTAGGGCTGGTCCTCCAAAGCTTGTTTCGATTGAGACCTCGAATGAGATGTTCTTTTCCGTAAATTTTATTTTTTGAACCGAATCAGGCTTTGTGCGACGGTAGGTGATTCGCTCTATATTTGGGTTTTTGGATAATTCTTCTGAGTTCATTCCTGTCAACACATCATGGTGAATATTAAGCGTTTTCATCATTTCTCCGCGATCACGGATACCGTGGTTCAGATCTGGATGATATTGCATTGATAACTCGCGGTAACGATTGCGGATTTGTCCTCGTGTGACAGGTAACGACAATTGCATAAAAGTCAGGGCATCAAATACTTCTTGACTGGTACCCACCCGATTCCCTTTGACGAATTCACGTACCCACCCTTCCCCAAGCGGCATCGACCGAGCCCAGATGGTTTTTCCATAGATATCCACAAAAAAGGCTGAGTCAGCAATAGTGAATAGTGTCGCTTGTCCATCACTTGTAACATCTATACAACGGATAGAAGTACGAACATCACCATAAAATTCCATATCAGATTCACGAATTAGCAACACACGGGGATCGCTCGCTAGATTTGAATTCATTGTTTCGACCAGCTGCTCGTTATAAACATGCAAAACGGATTCTTTATCCATCAGAACGAAATGTTTTGCATAGTGATCTAAGCCGATACGGTAAATGCTGTGATCAAGTCCTACTTCCTTGATGAAATTTCCTTGTTTATCGCGTAAGGCCAATGCAGAAGAGCATCCTGGTAAGCTTTTAGCCTTTCCATTTTTATCAATATCAATGAACCCCAAACTGCTTGGCATAATGATTTTGTAGGCTGGATCTGGTCGCTCCGCCATAGAAAGCTTCCGTACTTCAGTAATGTTGATCTGCTCATCCTTGGACTCAGCAATCTCAAACAAATCGACACCGGTAATGACTATATCTTGGGGGCTGGATTCCCATTTATTGGGTGCGGGGGGTAGAGGGTAGTAGTCGATAGTATCCAGATTCAACATTTTAGGAATATTTGGCCCGGTCTTTTTAGGTTTTTGTTTGGTCGACAAAAGTTGATTCTCGTGATTATCATGGCTTTTTGTTTTTCTGCTTAGGGAACCAACAATCTTTTTGAACATTTATTACCTCCATATTGAATATGTTATACAATTATATAAAATTAACCAGGGTTATTCAAAATTAGTAATTTGCAATAATGTGGAGGATAAAATCATGATTATTTTATTTATTATTTCAATTGTTATTGGTATAGCAGGTTTAATTTTTCTTTCTGAGGCTACAACGGGTGTTGGATTAATTGGGCTGGCGTGTTTATTCGGTATATTTGCACGGATTGCACAAGCAGCGTCAAATAATAATAAGATAATAAAATTATTAAAAAATCGTTTGATTGAGACCAAAAATCAAGAATAATCGTACTTTATTTCACTAGAATCCCCGTGGAAAAAATATCTTTATTTCATCATCAATAACCTGAACCAGTTTTGTTATTTCTGAAAATTAAATTGTTTGCAAAGATTTTTCTTGTTCTTGCTTAGCTATACCATTGAAAATACCCAAGATGATTTCGCTAACAATAAGTTATCGAAACCACGACCTCACGGATTATGAAATGAATCCAGTAAGGATATAAATTACCAATTTAAATTGTAATTATTATCAATTAGAAGATATGTTTATGAAATTTCCCAATATATAATGAAAGAGTATTCTTTAGAGGAGTAAAGAAATGCGCTCTTATAAAAATTGGATTATGATTTCTTTTTGGATACGGATTGTGGTAGCACTTTTTGCTGCTGGAGGTTACGCTCTTGATTATTTCGGAGTACGTGATTTATCAATTGTTGAGAATCCGCTAATATATTTATTAATTGTTTTAGGGATTTTCGTTGTCTTGGGGGTTATAAGAGAATGTTTCCTATGGTATGAACTAAAAGACAGCACACCAAACATTGAGGTTATAAAGACATATACAGATAAACAATATTCACAAAAGGGGGATGTTTGTTTAAGCTTTGCAAGGGTGGTTTTTTCTAATAGACCAATAGGAAATAATCCTGAAGCAAAATCAATTGATACATATGCTGAGGTTTATTATTTTGATGACAAATATAATCCGCTAATAGAAGGAACATTTATAGGTAGGTGGGGAACATCGAAAAATATGCCAAAAAAAGATATGGAAATAGAGGAACTAGCCAATTTGAGAAAAATAGATTTTGAGGCAACTGGGTTAACACACGATCTGGATGTTGCATATATGTTTAGTCATAGCAATGAAATTTATGGATTTGATAATGATTGGCTAAAGGCAACAATAAAGGATACAAAAAAATACTTCTTGGCGAATAAACACTGTTATGTAATGGTTACTCTTCATGGCATAAGATTCTTAAAAGATTATTATTTTAAGGTTTATTCAAGTAAGGGAAACTTTATTATTAAAAAAAGCAATTGGAGTAAAAAAAGTAAAAAGGAAATATTAAAGAAAAAGAAAACCGAAGTCCCTTTTAAGACCAAAATTGCAGAACTTATTTAGGATATGGATAGTAAATAGCAAGAGATGATTTTGATAACATAGCTTATCACAAGCAATCACCAGTCATACATATCAGCGAGAACTCTGGCTTGGGCAATAATCCTTTTTAAGTCATTTGCCGTCAAACGCTTTGCCTGAATGAGCAACTCTTTATTCAAATCTATTGATTCTTTTTTCGTTTCTTAATATATTCTATTGTGTCATTCTCAATTTGTTTCTTTTTTTCAACAATATTAATTGAATCATAAATTAATGCTTTAACATCCATGTCAGCAATTGATTTGGGCTAAAGCTAAACGTTAGACTCTCTCATCCCACATACAATCTTCCTCCATCAGCGACTATGATCTCGCTAACGATATAACTTGATAATTCTGAACAAAGAAATAAGATAATATTTGCTGTGTTTCTGGATAGCCAATCCGCCTGATCGGCATTTGTGGAGTGTAATGTGTGATCATCTCTTCCTCGCTTGCATAGTGTGTCATCATCATGTCACTCATAATCACTACAGGCTTGTATATTAATAAGATGAGTAAATGGATAAAACAATATCTGCGTAATAAAACCCTACATCCATCGGGCCATACGCTTTAAGTGCATTTCGTGTTGAACCGGAGGTTTTCAATAATCCGGATAGGAGGTGGGCACCAAAATCAATGTTGTAATCAGGGTTAAGCAGCTCGTTTATTGATGGCCGGTTCTTGAAACATGGATGATCGCCGCATATGAATTTGGATGCAATTCCGTCTCTTGGCATGATCTGCATAAGACCGACGGCACCACTTGTTGATATTACAGTTGATTGGCCGCCGCTTTCCTGCAGCATGACTGCAGCAATAAGGTTTGGATCAAGTTTCTGTTGGTCTGCTGAATATTCAATTTCTTCCCGCCACTTTTGAATTGATTGTGGGTATTTTTCACTCAATTGTTTTTTAGATTCGGGTAGTATTAAATTAGTTTGATTTTGATCGATGGTACCGTCGATTCCTTTAATTGCAGCCACTCCTACAGAGTTTGAGAAAATTAGCAAGAAAAATGCAGACAAAAGAATGGAAGGGAAAACCAGAAAACGGGGATGTACTCTAATCATAACAGCATTATAGAACAATAGTACTAATATTGCAATATGCTATTTTCTTGAAAGGCTGCCTATTTTCTTGAAACTGGAGCGTATGATTTTATTTAGGTTTTCAGCGGTTTGTTCGTAATTCTCTAGTGTTCCCCCAACTGGATCATGAATTTCAAAAACTTTCCCAACCATTTCGGAGAATAGGAATACGTCATCTGCTGCCTCAGGGAAATTTCGTTTGATGAAGTGTTTGTGATCAGATTCCATACAGAGGATCAAATTGAAGTCTTTTAGCAGGTTTTCTGACACAGCTTTTGAAGAGTGGAAATTCAGATCGCCGCCCATTTTTTCTGCGGTTTGAATCGCATGCGGTGTTGCAGAGAGGTTGGGATATGCCCAACATCCAGCAGAGGCAACATTCCATTTTTCGAGATCATCCCCATTGTCTTTTAGATACCGAATAAATAATGCCTCAGCCATGGGGGATCGGCACTGGTTCGCAGTGCAGACGAATAAAATGGAATACTGCTTTTTATCAGGCATTAATGGGCGTTCTTATTTGCCCATACTTACAACTTGACCTTCCCAACGATGCCAGTCGCCAAATTTATTTTTGACAACTTCTCTTCCTTCCCCTTTGCTTTCTAACCCCATCAACTCCAGGTCGGCATCTATCATGACGCGAACAAGATCACGGAAATTGACCTTTGTTTTCCATTTAAGTTCTTTGTTTGCTTTTGACGGGTCTGAAAGGAGGATGTCTACCTCTGTGGGGCGGAAATACCGAGGGTCTATGCGGACGTATTTGTTGTAATCAAGATCGACATACCCGAATGCTTCTTCAAGGAATTCTCTTACGGAGTGTGTTTCGCCGGTGCCGATGACGAAGTCATCCGCATTATTCTGGTGCATCATCAACCACATGGCCTCTACATATTCTGGCGCATATCCCCAATCCCGTTTGGAATCGAGGTTGCCCAGATAAAGGTGTTTCTGCTTTCCCGCGACGATCGATGCAACTGCCCGGGTAATTTTGCGAGTTACAAAAGTTTCTCCCCGGCGGGGTGATTCATGGTTGAAGAGAATACCATTACAGGCAAAAATCCCATACGCTTCCCGATAATTTCTCGTGATCCAGTACGCATATAATTTTGCGGCAGCATAAGGGCTTCTTGGTATAAAGGGTGTTTGTTCATTTTGCGGAGAGTTGAACCCTCCAAACATCTCGGAAGTGGAGGCTTGATAAAAACGAGCGTTAACCCCACTCTTTCTTACTGCTTCCAGGATACGTGTAGTACCTAAACCGCTTACGTCCCCTGTATATTCCGGCATATCAAAACTAACACGAACATGGCTCTGAGCAGCAAGATGGTAAATCTCGTCTGGTTTCAGGTTATAGACCATATGTTGCAGGGTTTCACCAACCGCAATATCCCCATAATGAAGATGCAAATTAACTTTGGCCCCATTGTGTGGGTCTCTGTAAATATGATCGATTCGCTGGGTGTTAAAAGTGCTGGCCCGGCGGATTATTCCGTGTACCTCATAACCTTTATGGAGCAATAGTTCCGCTAGATACGAGCCATCCTGCCCCGTAACTCCAGTAATTAATGCTTTTTTCAATTAACGCCTCCAACTTAAACTGATTGTGATGGTAGTATAACCATTGATACAACCCATGTCAATCAAAATGAATACGGGATTAGAAAGAGGTTTGGCGATTGCCAAACCTCCTCTGTATTTAGCACTTATTTTTTCTTAAAGGTGATTGTTTCCTCTTTTTCATTGAAATCCACAAGCACTTCGTCGCCCTCTTTGTAATTACCAGAAAGTAATTTAACCGAAAGGGGGCTTTCGATTTGCTTTTGTAAGGTGCGCTGGAGCGGTCGGGCACCGAAGCTGGGATCATAACCTTCCTTGGCCAACCACTTACGGGCTTCTTTGCTTAAAGAGATTTTTAGTCCGTGTTCATTTAAACGTTGTTTGATTTCTAATAGTTGAAGATCAACGATCTTATACATTTGCTCAAGTGAAAGCGGGGAAAAGATAATAACCTCATCAACTCGGTTGAGGAATTCGGGTCTGAATGTATCTTTCAGGGATTTCTCGATCTTTTTATTAGATTCAATGTCTTCAGCATTCCCACTTTTTTGTAGAAAACCGAGGGTACCTCCGCGGCGAATGAATTCTGTTCCAAGGTTGCTTGTCATGACAAGGACAGTATTCCGAAAATCGACTACACGGCCTTTTCCATCTGTAAGACGCCCATCGTCTAATATTTGAAGGAGTGAATTCCATACATCCGGATGCGCTTTTTCAATTTCATCAAAAAGCACCACTCGATATGGGCGGCGGCGGACCGCTTCAGTTAGCTGACCGCCCTCTTCGTATCCAACGTACCCGGGAGGTGCACCAAAAAGACGAGATGCGGTATGCTTTTCGCGATATTCACTCATATCCAGGCGGACAAGTGCTTCATCATCATCAAACATGAATCCTGCCAACGCTTTGGCTAATTCGGTCTTGCCAACTCCGGAAGGACCGATGAAAATAAATGATCCAATAGGGCGCTTAGGATCTTTCAATCCTGAACGCGCTCGACGGATGGCATCGGCAACTGCATTTATTGCTTCATCCTGCCCAATAATTCGCTCGTGTAAATGCTTCTCCATATTTAACAGCCGCTCTGATTCAGACTGCATCATTTGATTGACAGGGATGCCAGTGGTTTGAGAGACCAGATCAGCTATATCATTTTCGTCAACTACTTCATCCAGCTTGTGTTCCGCTTCCCATTTATCGCGTTCCTTGCTGAAATTAGATTCTATTCGAAGGCGTTCTGCTTTTTTGCGCGCAGCTTGTTCATAATCCCGTTCGATGCCGAACTGTTCTTCTTCAGCAAGCAGTCGATCTATTTCGCTTTTCATTTTTTTTAGATCGCTCGGCATAGAATACAGAGCCACCCGCAGTTTTGCTGCCGCTTCATCCATTAGATCGATTGCTTTATCTGGTAGAAATCGGTCGGTAATGTAGCGGGAAGATAATTTTGCTGCTGCCGAAAGCGCTTCATCTGTGAAGTGGACTTTATGGTGCGCTTCGTAGCGATCACGCAACCCATGGAGCATTTCGACGGTCTCGTCAATTGATGGCTCATCCACATACACTGGCGCAAAACGTCTTTCTAGGGCGGCGTCTTTCTCAATGTGTTTTTGATATTCATCAAGGGTTGTCGCGCCAATACATTGTAGTTCTCCACGAGCCAGAGCCGGTTTTAACATATTAGATGCGTCCATTGAACCCTGTGCAGCTCCAGCGCCAACTACAGTATGCAATTCGTCAATGAAGAGAATGATTTCGCCTGAGGAGCGTTGTACTTCCGAAATAGCTGATTTTAGACGTTCTTCAAACTCCCCGCGAAAACGGGAACCAGCGATCATTGCTCCTAAATCGAGAGATATAACTTTTCTGCCCATTAAAATCTCAGGCACATCGTTGTCAGCAATTTTTTGGGCTAATCCTTCAACGATCGCGGTTTTTCCTACTCCTGCTTCCCCGATCAGGACCGGGTTATTCTTTGTACGGCGAGAAAGAACCTGGATAACCCGTAGAATTTCTTCGTCTCTACCAATGACCGGGTCCAGTTTGTTCTCATGTGCGAGAGCGGTTAAGTTACGTGAGAATTTTTCCAATGTTCGGTAGCGGCTTTCGGATTTTCGATCTGTCACCTTCTGACCACCTCTGAGTTGCATAATAGCTTCGAGCACACGTTTTCGATCTACACCATTTTCTTGCAGTAAGCGGGATGCTGGTGTGCTTTTCTCACTTACAATAGCAAGAAAAAGGTGCTCTGTGGAAATGAACTCATCTTTTAGTTTGGATGATTCTTCAGTTGCCAACTCCATGATTCTTTTTACTCTGGGGGTAATGAAGATCTGCCCGGCTCCACCGCCAAAAATGCTGGCTTTTGGGCTGCTGTGCAGTACGTCATCTAATTTTTTTAACAACATATCCGGGTCGATTGCCATAATTTCGAGGATCTGAGAGATTACTCCTTTTGGCTGTTCGATCAAAGCGAGGAGAATGTGTTCGGTATCAATCTGGTTGTGACCGTAGCGCTGAATAATCTCGGCAGCTCGTTGAGCTGCTTCTTGCGCACGTTCGGTAAATCTATCAAATCGCATCATAATATTTTTCCATTAGCTTTTCTATATTTTATCATTTTGGTTAATATTATTACCATGAGGGGTATTATAAATTTATTAAATACAGATCTAGAATCAAGACATGAATTTATCAATTAGTAATTATGGATTTGAAATGTATGACAGTACATTGGATGATGAATCACTGAACCATAGATTTCCTGTTTCATCAACGTCCATGCCGTATGGGTATCCGATAAGGTCCTCAGATATATTGATATCCTGATATCCCTGTAGATATTCACCTGTCGCGCTGAATTTCAATATGCGCCCAATTTCCGGATCGGCAAGGAAGATATTTCCTTCTACATCTGTAGTGAGATAGGGTTTATTATCAATGCCTTGCCCATACCATGCCGATACATCGAAACTGTAAATTTGTGTGAATTCGAATCCCGTTTCATTGAGTCCGAAAGTTTGAACACGGCGGTTCCACGTATCTGCAACTATGATTTGCCCAGATGAATTAACGGTAATACCAACAGGTTCATCAAATTGACCTGGTTCAAACCCCCCACCGCCGAATTGGGTTTTGTAATTCAGATCGGCATCAAAAACAACTACACGTTTATTCCCTGTGTCTGTTACAAACACATTCCCGTTTTTATCAACAGCAATACCCCGCGGCCCCCAGAAGCTTTCTGGCCTGTCTCCTTGAGCGAATAGTCCCCACATTTTAATAAACTTACCAGTGGAATCAAATTTCTGAATACGATGATTAAAGGTGTCTGCCACGAAAACTGATCCGTCAGGGGCAACCGCTACATCCCATGGTTCGTTGAAGGTTCCTCCGGGTGCGTTCTCTTCCAGCACATTGGCAAGATTTCCCCATACATTTAATAAGAGACCATTTGGTGAAAATTGCTGGATGCGGTGGTTCAATGAATCAGCTACATAAATGGTCCCGTCGGGAGCGATGTCAATTCCTCGGGGTGTGTTAAGGTCGCCAGGCGCGCTGCCGCTCATACTGATGAAGCCATCTGGTTGTCGTGAGACTATCTTGCTCTCATACGGATCGGTTTCGATAGTTTGTTCTATTGATGCTTGAGTATTGTATTGCCACATCTGAGAAGCGATGTCCTTGCGGATGTAGAGCCGCATTTTTTCGCTTGGCAGCCATGTCTCTAAGGTTAGATGTTGGTTATCGTTGATTTGTGAATAGAGCGAATAGTCGCGATCATACCAAATATTGAAAAGAGCTTGGCGCATATTCTGGTCTTTCAAAGCGGAAGAAATTCGAACCCAATTAAGGCTCCAGTAATCTTGCATAGGCCACCACAGGCGTATATACTCATAAGCATAATAATTATCCTTTACGATTGGCTCTAATTTTGTATATTTGTCCTGGCCGGCAATTATGAGAGGTGCTTCTTCCAGTGTTCGGGTTGGATTTTCTAGATAAACGATCTTGTTTGGATAGTTTCTTAAATACCACCAGAATGGATACAATCCGTGGTTATCATAAGCAACCTTAATGTCAAGCCCTGTAGTAGTCCTGCGTGATATTTCCTCCACCTGATCCATAATTAATTTGGGCCCATCAGATGCATGCGCATACACAAGGTATTCCTTTGGGGAATCATAATTAATAAACGCAGCTCTATAAGATGATCGGGCAGTGATCAACGCCATAAATAAGAATAATCCGATAATAAGCGAGTATGTAATTTTTCTTATTTTCTCTTTTGCACTTGTTTTGACAAGAAAGATTATGAGCCCAATCTCGAGAATGGATAAGAAAAGAAAGTGATACGTATTTTGAAGGGCAATCTGTGTTTTCCCTTGAAACGGGGCCCGATTTCCCAATATTTGCACAAGCATAAGCAGCGAGTTAATAAGGAATGTAACCGCTCCTGCGCGGAGTAGCTTTTCTTTTTGTAAATAAATTGAGGTAGATCTTGAAATTACTTGCTCTATTGACCAAGCGGCTGTTAGCAGCATTGGAAAAACAATATGCAGTGATAACCAGGGCATCTTTTCGCCGGCAATGGAATAGGCAATTAGACTGGTGATAACAAGGAAAATAAAAATTGCCGGATTTGGAATAAGGTCCTGGTCAGGGAGGAATGCCAAAACATCAGATTCGCTTTCTTCATTTTCATGCTTTGCATCTATGCCTGGTTTTCCGGGTTGCGTGTGGCCACTGAGGTCTGAGTGGATGGTCCAAAAAGATTTTTGTTTAATACCGAAATAAAATGCGAGGATTGTTCCAAATACAGACAAAAATTCATATATTGGAATAAGGATAAACGCATAATAATAGGCGGGTTGCCCGCCACGTTGAACGGATTGCTGATTTAGCCAATGGCCCAGAGAGCCCACCATACCTGTTAACAATCCCACATTATTAGTAAAAAAAGTTGTATAAAATATTGCATAAATACTAAAGAAGGTGAGGGCAAGTTTCCACCAATGATCTTGATTCCAAAGGGAACCAATCATATATGAAAGTAGAAAGAAGAAACCAATGAAAATATAATTTGTCAACAAAGTAAATGGGTCAGAATAAGCTGATGGATCCATTCCGGAAAAACGAACAAGAAAAGGTGCGAGCAGTGGAAGAACTAAAGTGCCGAGAAGGATCAGCATATTGAACGACCGAGAGCCCTGCAGGAGATTCCAGCTTAAATGTTTTCTCAGGAAAATTAGGAGGAAGATACCGAGTGCCAGAGGAATTAATCCGGGGCCAGCGAAAACGAGAAGGGGCCAGATGAAACCGACTATCTCATCTAATTTTATTGGCCCTTGGCTATTTATAAGTGCAGTCAAATCAACGTTTTGAGGTTTTAAATAAGATGATCTGAAAAGAAGCACAGAGGCAATAATCGCCGTACAAATTCCAGCGATTAATAAAATGTTCACAAGGATCATGCGCATTTTACCCCTCTTGTTTGCCCATTTGATTAATAAAACATCTCGGACGAACAAAATCAACAGAAAAACCAGAAACTGAGCGGTTAAAATGTAAGCAGTTTCTTTAGTGGTGAAATTCAATGCCATCATTGCAGTGAAATAGTAGAGATATTTGATCTCGTTAGATTCAAAAAAGCGCAGCAATCCATAAATAGCTGTAATGCCCAGGAAAACACAGATTGCATCGTTGCGCGCATAACGCCCATAAAAGAGCATGAAAGGTGAGATTGTGAAGAGGATCCCAGCCGCAATTGACCCGAATTTTCCTAAGTATCTCCGAAAATAGGTTAACACAAATACTATCGTAGCTATACTGAAGAGCGCATGAGGAAGGCGCGAGGTGAAATCATTGTCCCCAAAGAGGAAATATGCCAATGCCATAAAATGGAATTGTAAAGGACCATGCGTAATTGGGTCATGGCGATATCCACGTCCCGAGAAGAGATCAAAGGCGGGAACGACATGATTGACTTCATCATGGCTCATGACACGATCACCAAGTCCAATAATTCTTGATAGGATTGCAAGAATTATGACCGATGCAATGATAATATCCCTTATTTTGATACGTTTAAATAAATTTTCAATAGGTTCTTCTAAAAAATTATGCATTGGCTAGATTCTCCAGTATCAAATCACGGCTTGTTTTTTCATTTGATGCATCTATTATTAGTATAAAAAAGTAACAATAAACGATATTACTATATCTTAAATTACGTATATTTGGGGGAGGGTGAATTAAATATCGGGTGATTATTAATCTTGACCGAAGGAATTAATATTGTTACAATATTAGATTGTCAAGTATCTGTGTTTACAAGTGGCCTATTATCTAGGAGAAGTAAATGAATTCTGTTATGCCGGTGAAGTCGTACGCTCGCATTCATTCTATTTTAGAAATACCTAATTTAATCGAAATTCAAAAAGACTCATTCAAAAGACTAAAAGAAGAAAATTTATCTAATCTTTTTACTGAGATCTCACCGATCGAATCTTATACCAAGGGGATAAAGTTATATTTCCCAAGCAAATCTCCTGAGGTTGAGGGTTTTGATCTCAGGTATTGGTTTGAAGAACCGAAGAATTCGATTGAAGAGTGTATTGAACGTGATCTTACCTATTCTTCTCCTCTATATGTGTCTGTTCTCTTGGCGGGGCCAGAAATACCTGAGCCAATCAAGCAAGATATTTTTCTCGGTGATTTTCCTGAAATGACTGATAAGGGGACTTTTGTCATTAATGGTACTGAGCGTGTTGTGGTTTCCCAACTCATCCGATCGCCAGGTGTTTATTTTAGTGCACCGGTAAATCGCGCAACTGGCAGAAAATTAGCAACAGCTAAGCTTATTCCAGATCGGGGTGCGTGGATGGAATTTGAAACACGCAAAAACGATTATATTATTCTGAAATTTAACCGCAAACGAACGGTTCCGATTACCGTATTTTTACGTGCTCTTGCAGCAATAGATGATGGGATGACAGATACTCCATTTAAAACTGGTTCGGATCAGGAGCTAATCGAATTATTTCGGGATGTTGATAAGAATCCAGATCGGGCTTTTATTCCGTTGTCAATTCGACAAGAACCCGAATGGAATCTTTCGCGCGGAAGAACAGTCGCTGAAGCGGCACTGCTTGAATTTTTTAAGAAAATGCGTCCAGGTGATCCGGCAACTCTTGAAAATGCTCGCGAATTCCTTCTGCAGCAGCTCTTTGATCAACGCCGTTATGATCTGGCGCGTGTAGGCAGATATAAACTTAATCAGAAATTGGGTCTTATGGGGAAAATCCCGATTTCACATCGAACGATTACTAAATGGGATATTGTGCACATTATCCGGCGAATGATTATGATCAATAATCAGGAGCAAGAAAAGGATGATATTGACCACTTAGGTAACCGTCGGATAAAAACAGTAGGAGAATTAATTCAAAATAAACTGCGAATCGGCATGCGCCGTATGGAACGGGTTATTAAGGAAAGAATGTCTATCCGTGATCAGGACCAAGTATCACCGGTTAGTTTAATCAACATTCGCCCTCTTGTCTCTTCATTGCGAGAATTCTTTGGCTCTAGCCAATTATCACAATTTATGGATCAGACAAACCCACTTTCAGAGCTCCGACACAAACGTACAGTATCTGCGTTGGGACCTGGCGGTTTGCGCCGTGAACGTGCCGGATTTGATGTGCGCGACGTACACAATTCCCACTACGGCCGTATTTGTCCTATCGAAACACCTGAAGGGCCAAATATTGGTTTGATTGGCCGTTTAGCATCATTTGCCCGAGTTAATGAATTTGGTTTTCTTGAGACTCCTTACCGAAAGGTGTATAACCAATTAAAACCAACGGATAAGCGGTTAGTTGGGCGAATGGTTCGGGAAGATGTGGTGGATGGAGGCGGGAAGAAAATACTAAAGTCGGGAGAAAGAATTTCGGCGGATTCATTCAAGGTAATAAAAAAACTAAAGAAAGATTTAGATTTTATTCAAATTAATCCATTTGTGTCAGATGATGTGGAATATCTTTCCGCAGATAAAGAAGATCAACAAAATATTGCCCAGGTGAACACAGCAATTGACGAAAATCTAGAATTTGTTAAAGAATATGTATCATCACGCTATCAGGCTGATTTTATTACAAGTTCTCCTTTAAAGATTGATTATATTGATGTGTCACCTCACCAGGTTGTCGGGATCAGCGCTTCTTTGATCCCATTTCTCGAACATGATGACGCAAATCGCGCGTTGATGGGATCGAATATGATGGCGCAGGCTGTTCCATTAGTCGTGCCTGATTTGCCAGCTGTTTCAACTGGTTTGGAAAGATACGCGGCTAAGGATTCGGGTCAAGTGGTTACAGCCGAGGAGGATGGTGAAATTATCTCGGTAACAGGAAATCAGATTACCGTAAAAACACCAAATGGCAACAAAGAATATCTCTTAAAAAAATATAGACGGTCCAATCAAAGTACATGCATTGACCAGCGACCTATTGTTCGAAAAGGTCAGCGCATAAAGAGTGGGGATGTGATTGCGGATTCATCCTCGACAGTTGGAGGAGATCTTGCGCTTGGGCAGAATGTGTTGATTGCGTTTGTTTCTTGGGAGGGTGGAAATTTCGAAGATGCTATCATAATTTCTGAACGACTGGTTCAGCAAGACCGTTTCACTTCTGTTCATGTTGAAAAACATGAGGTTGAAGCACGGGACACCAAATTAGGTGCAGAAGAGATCACACGAGATATTCCAAATGTTGGCGAAGATGCGATCAAGGATTTGGATGGAGATGGGATCATTCGAATAGGTGCTGAAGTTGGCCCCAACGACATTTTGGTAGGGAAAATAACCCCTAAGGGTGAAAAAGAGCTAACCCCTGAAGAGCGTTTACTGCGGGCAATTTTTGGCGAGAAATCACGTGATGTGAAAGACACATCTCTGCGCATGCCGCATGGAGAACGCGGAAAAATAGTTGATGTGAAAGTCTTCACGCGTGAAGAAAACAATGATCTTTCGGCGGGTGTTGAGAAGATGGTTCGAGTTTCTATCGCACAACTACGGAAATTAACTGCCGGCGATAAGATGGCCGGTAGACACGGAAACAAAGGTGTGGTTTCCCGTGTTGTACCGGTGGAAGATATGCCAATGTTACAAGATGGCACGGCTGTTGATATTATATTAAATCCTTTGGGGGTTCCTGGGCGGATGAACATCGGTCAGGTTTTAGAAACACATTTAGGTTGGGCGG
>Ga0255406_1018_pt1 | contig 17283 bp, 11 predicted proteins | sample ANMaggSeSYBR01F8_FD_182124 | JGI IMG/M metagenome (GOLD analysis project Ga0255406, IMG submission 182124) | Sediment cell enrichment communities from methane seep in Santa Monica Basin, California, United Staets - ANME aggregate JGI... | ecosystem: Environmental > Aquatic > Marine > Cold seeps >...
TATTAGAGGGGATGGAAATAGATATCATTGGACTTAATTGTTCTACCGGTCCAGCACACATGGAACCATCCATTAAATTCCTGAGCCGGCATTCCCGTTTGCCGATATCCTGCCTTCCAAACGCAGGCATGCCGATCAATGAGGACGGAGAAGCCAGATACCCTTTGTCTGCAGAGGATTTTTCTGATGCCATGGTGTCTTTTGTTGCGAAATATCACATCTCCACCGTTGGCGGATGCTGCGGTACTACACCTGAACATTTACGGCTGCTGGTTAATCAAGTTGGAAAAAAATCCCGCGTTCAAAGGGATATTAAGGTCCAACCAGCTCTCTCCTCTGCTTTCCATGCAGTCCATCTTAAACAGGAACCTGCTCCTTTCCTGATCGGTGAACGATTAAACACACAAGGAAGCCGCGCGTTCAAGCGGTTGATGCTGGCAAATGACTTTGAAAGCGCGGTCCAATTAGGAAAAAAACAATTAGCGGGCGGCGCGCATGCTCTCGATATATGCACCGCTCTAACCGAGGATGTGAACGAAACATGGCGCACCGGGGAGCTTGTTAGATTATTGGCCAGCCAGATCGACCTGCCCTTAGTGATCGACAGCACTAACCCGGATGTCATGTTAGCAGCTCTTCAATTCGCGCCCGGACGATGTTTGTTAAATTCTATTAACCTGGAAAATGGCGAGGAAAAAGCAAAGCAGATTCTTTCACTCGCGAAGCGTTTCAATGCGGCAGTGATCGCTTTAACCATAGATGAAAAAGGGATGGCTGCCACATCCAAGAAAAAATTAGAGATTGCCCAAAGGATATATCACCTCGCTGTTGATGAATGCGGTTTGAACCCTCAAGCTATTGTTTTTGATCCCTTAACTTTCACATTGGCAAGCGGAAGCCAGGAGACAGTTGACGCAGGCAGCCAAACGTTGGAAGGGATCAGACTAATCACACAGCATCTACCCGACTCTTATTCGGTATTGGGAATTAGTAATATTTCCTTCGGTCTAAGCGCAGAAGCACGGAAAGCGCTCAATAGTGTGTTCCTTACCCACGCGGTAAAAGCGGGGCTGGATATGGCGATCCTAAATCCAACCCAGATCACTCCTTATACAGCAATCTCGAGTAAAACCAGAAAACTCGCCGAAGACCTGATCTTTAACCAAAACCCAAGTGCCTTTGAAAATTACATCGAACATTTTCAGTCTGAGACAAGCAGTGCGGGGAAAAAAGAAGCGTATCAGGTTGAAAATCTTCCCATTAAAGAAAAGATCAGCCGTCACATCCTTCTCCGGGATCGCGGCCATTTGAAAGAGGATATTGATTCTTACATTAAAGAAGATGCCGGCGCAGACCATCAGGAAAAAGCTTTGGAGTTGTTGAATACTGTTCTGCTTCCCGCCATGCAGGAAATTGGAGATCAATTCGCAAGCGGCGAGTTAATTCTGCCCTTCGTCCTGCAGTCCGCAGAGATCATGCGGACCGCAACCGATCACCTTGAAACTTACCTGGAAAAGACTTCTGGAAGCACAAAAGGCCGCTTTGTCCTGGCGACTGTCTATGGAGATGTCCACGACATTGGGAAAAATCTTATTAAAACGATCGTATCGAATAACGGATATTCAGTTGTCGACCTCGGCAAACAAGTCCCGGCTGAAATGATCATTGACAAAGCGATTGAAATAGGCGCAGACGCGATCGGCTTAAGCGCGCTTTTGGTTAGCACCAGCCAGCAAATGCCGTTGATCATCAATATGCTCCATAATCGCGGGTCGCGCATACCGGTTCTAATTGGAGGCGCCGCCATAAACCAGGCATTCGCTGACCGGATCAGCATTACAGACCGCGGCGAGACCTATGCGGCAGGTGTCCACTACTGCAAGGATGCTTTTGATGCCTTGAAAGTACTTTCCTCGGTTAAAACCGGGAGAGAAAAAAATCAATCTTCCACTTTGAAAATAAAAGCAAAGAAAGAGAAGCGTATCACTGTTAAAGCATCAAAAATAGGTAAAAAGAAGTTAAAACCAGCTATCATACCCACGCCTCCTTTTTGGGGCGCGAAGGCAATCCCTCTCCCACTCAATAAATTATTTGAAAAAATTAACCGCAGCGCGCTGTACCGAATCTCATGGGGTGCCAGCAGTGCTAGCGGAGAAAAATGGCAGCAATACCAACAAGATTTTGACGCCCGGTTGGAAACAATGCAAGAGGCAATGGATAATAACCCATGGCTGAAACCACAAGCATCGTATGGATATTGGCAGTGCACCTCACAAGGAGACGGGATACGAGTTTTTCCAAATAATGATGGGCAAACAAACGAACCCTTCCACTTTATTTTCCCGCGCCAATTTTCCAGCCCGTTCTTATGCCTAAGTGATTATTTTATACCTGCAGCTCAAGATTCAAAAGATGTGGTTGCCTTCCAACTGGTAACTATGGGGAAAAGAGCTGTTAGCCATATTCACGGACTGCAGGAAAGCGGTGACATTGTTGAAGCGTATTTCGCCCACGGTTTAGCGGTTCAATTAACTGAAGCAGCTGCCCAATTTATGCACGGTCAGATTCGCGATGAATTAGGGATTGGCAATAAGCAGGGAAAACGGTATTCGTGGGGATTCCCTCCTATTCCAGACCTTTCTCAACACAAGGAGCTCGTACAGCTGCTGCAAGCGCAAGAGTACCTGCACATCGAACTGACATCTGCGTACCAATTTGTTCCAGAGTATTCTACTGGCGCAATGATCGTCCATCACCCAGGTGCAGCATATTTCAAAATCAATTCAAAAAGGCAAGCATGAAAAACAACGAATTTCTTAAATTAATTTCATCAGAAAAACCCCTCCTTGCGGACGGCGCAATGGGCACATTATTGCATGAACGCGGCATCAGTTTTGATGCGTGCTTTGATGCCCTGAATCTATCCGATCCCAGTGTGATAGGAGCTGTTCACCGTGAGTATATCGACGCTGGCGCACAGCTCATCCTTACCAATACATTTGGCGCAAATGCGTATAAACTGGGAAAACACGGGTTGGTTGACAAGCTACATGCGATCAATACTGCCGGTGTTGAATTAGCACGGCGCGTCGTAATGGCCAGTTTTAAGGATGTGCTGATTGCAGGAGATATTGGTCCGCTGGGCGTTAGATTAGCTCCTTTCGGGCGGGTTCTGCCTGAGGAAGCACGGCAAATTTATTCAGAACAGGCCAAAGCGCTCTTAGAAGCAGATGTTGATCTGCTTGTTTTCGAGACGATGACCGACCTGTATGAAATCAGGGAAGCCATCCAGGCAGCAAAAGCATTGTCTCCCCAGGTACCCGTCGTAGCATCAATGACCTTCACTCGAGACGATCGCACACTGCTGGGTGATAATCCCCGCAAAGTTGCCAAAGCGTTAATATCGTACGGCGCGGACGTCATCGGGGTCAACTGTTCTGGCGGCCCCAACCAGCTGCTGCGCATCCTTCGTGAAATGCGAAGTGTCCTGCCCGATGAAAAATATTGGGTCAAACCCAACGCTGGCTGGCCCGAGCAGATGGGCGGGCGTATCTTCTATCCCGCTTCCGCGGATTACTTCGGTGATTACACCAAATCATTCTGGAAAGCGGGTGTGGATGTGATCGGGGGCTGCTGCGGGACCACACCTGACCATATCGCGTCTATGCGAAAGTTTTTAGACAGCGAACAAACCATAGAAGCAAACGGCATCAAATTCCCATCCGCGGAAATCCCTGTTGAAGAGAAATCCCGCATTAAACCAACCAGGTTGGCCCGAAAATTGGATAAGGGAAAATTTATCTTCGCTGTAGAAATGAATCCACCGCGAGGGCTTTCCACGCATAAGCTGCTGGCAGGCGCTTCCCTTTTGGCGGATGCCGGCGCAGATGTGATCGATGTGGCTGACAGCCCCATGGCACGCATGCGAATGAGCCCCTGGGCAGTATGCAGCCTGATCCAGCGCAAAGTTAAGATCGAAACGGTTCTGCACTTCCCGACCAGAGGGCGGAACCTGCTGCGTGTTCAGGGTGACCTGCTCGCCGCACATGCACTCAAGGTCCGTAATATTTTCGTAGTGATGGGTGATCCGACCGCGATCGGTGATTACCCGGAGGCAATGGATGACTTCGATCTGGCGCCTTCCGGACTGGTGAAATTGATCAAGCAGGGATTTAACCACGGTATAGATCACGCAGGCACGGAGATCGGGCAGCCAACCAGTTTCTTTGTCGGATGCGCTCTGAACCTGACTGCATCAGATCCACAGCGTAACCTGCGCGTACTAAGGCGGAAGATCAAGGGCGGAGCAGATTTTGTGCTGACCCAGCCAATATATTCCACACAACCGCTGGATAAATTCAAAGCGCTGTATGAAGAAAAATACGGTGAATTCCCAATCCCGATCTTCGCAGGCATCCTTCCTCTGGTTTCAGACCGCCACGCCGCCTTCCTGCAGCAGGAAGTACCCGGCATCGATATACCTGAATCCATCCACAAACACATGCGGTTAGCGGGAGAAACAGGCGCGCAGGAAGGCATCCGCTTCGCGATCGATCTGATCAACGAGCTGAAAGAGCGCTCGGGCGGCATCTACCTGATGCCCGCCTTTAACCGCTTTGATTACGCGGCGGAAATAATAGAACAGACAGGCGAGTAATAGAAGGAATTAGAATAATTGGGCGTCCACAGCGTCTATTGCATCCTTAATTTCTACCTTCTATGCACCACTGTTGCACCATAGCGCAAAGAAGAAAGGTCACCTCGACACATTACTTATCAGCCATTTATCGGCTATTTATCGGTGGTTTAACGGCTGTGATGATATAATTACCTTATGGCATATAATTTTTCTTTTACTTCCTCTATTGTCCGTTATTTACAGACAATTGAGCGAGTGCGCCAAACTGTTCATCTGACTATCTTGCCCCCGGTAATTGCGGAGCAATTGCGGCAGCAGGCATATATTCGCTCTACGCATTACTCAACCCGGATAGAGGGAAACCGCCTGACGCTCAAAGAAACTGAGCAGGTCATCCAGCAGGGCAGGTTATTTCCCGGACGTGAACGGGATGTAGGAGAAGTCAAACGCTATTATAAATCCTTACAGCAGGTAGAAAAATGGGTGGAAGGCAAACAAAAAATCACGGAAGCACGTATTAGAAAAATCCATGCTTTGCTGTATAAAGGCAGCAGAGCGAAGCCCACTCCATATCGCGATGGGCAGAATGTGATCCGTGAAGCAAGTGGGGAAATTGTCTATATGCCCCCTGAAGCTGAAGATGTACCAGGTCTGATGGCTGAATTGGTCGGCTGGATTCACCAATCACAAGCCGATCTGCCGGTTCCTGTAATTGCCGGTATTGCCCACTACCAGTTCGTTACCATCCATCCTTTTTATGACGGCAACGGGCGCTCAGCACGGACATTGACTACCTGGCTTTTATATCAAGGCGGATATGACCTTGGTAAATTCTATGCCCTGGAAGAATTCTATGCCAAAGATTTAGAAGGTTATTACCGTGCTTTGGTCACTCATCCCAATCATAATTATTATTTTGGGCGGGTTGAAGCCGATCTCACACCCTGGTTAGATTATTTCCTGAGAGGTATGTCGGTGGTTTTTGAGCGTGTATCCGAGGAAGTTGAAACACACTCGAAAGGGAAACCGGTTGATGAAAACCTTGAACTCCTGCGCCCTTTAGATCACCGCGCCAGACGTATTCTGAGTTTATTTGCTCGGCAAGATTTCATAAAATCTTCTGATGTAGCAAACCTGTTAGCCATTTCTACTCGACAGGCCAGGGAGTTATTGTCCAAATGGGCGGCCCAGGGTTGGCTTGTGGTTGCCGATCCTTCAAGGCGGGGGAGGAAGTATCGATTAGCAGGGGAGTATAAAAGAGTAATATAAAAAATAGTCTAACATTATTAACAAAAAATATTTTTCAAGAAGATATTGTGGAGTTGCTCGGGAGAAAAAGGCACCCAGGAAGGCATCCGCTTCGCGGTCGAACTGATCAACAAGCTGAAAGAGCATGCGGGCGGTATCTACCTGATGCCCGCCTTCAATCGCTTTGATTACGCGGCAGAAATAATTGAACAGACAGACAAGTGATAGAAAGAATTAGAATATTTGGGTGTCCACAGCGGCGATTGCCTCCAAATTGCATCGGGAATAAAACAGGAAAAGCGATTCTAAATTTTTCTTTGACCTGCTGATTCGAAGTCAGTGGCAGAGCTGTCCACAGCGTATTACAGCGTCCATTGTATCCATAGGTTACAAAAAATGGTGTGATTTTGTCCACCCTGTCCATTGTTTCCACCTGGTATCATGGGCGTTGCACCCTGATTGCACCCAAACTGGGAAAGGCGACTCATATTGTCCTATAAAACTTAGTGCCACATTTTCTGCTTGGATGGTAACAGTCAAAAAAATGCATCATAAATAATAACCTTTTTTTCATTACTTGATACTCTAAATGATATGCCCAAAGTATATTTATCTAATAAAGTTAACGATAAAATATCTCTAGGTTCAATAAAAAATTTTGCGGTAGTTTCACCTTATGATGGTTTGAAAGGTCATCAATATTAAATAAGGGTAGAATTATCAAAATACGTGGTAAATTATTCTATATATGAAGATTTTTCTTTATGAAGGAGGATATGGAGATGCAAAAATTTCGAAAACTATTTCTCTCAATAATAATTACAATTACCTTGTTGAATTCTTGTAGTTTTCCAAGTGAAGACGTAGTTGATGGGCCACAAACCCCTGAAAATCGGACCAAGGTTGAATTTTGGACAATAGTAGATCCATTAGTAAATACTGAATATCAAGATGTTGTTAATGCTTTCAATACCTCACAGATCCAATACGAGGTAGTTCTTGTTACGGTTGAAGATATAGAAACAGCATTTCAAACCGCAATCGCTTCTGGCGGAAATGTACCAGATGTCATTGAGATATGGAATCAGAATATTGCACCATATACAGAAGGTGGCGCTCTCATATCGTTAGATAAATATATTGAAAAGCAAAACATAAGTCTAAATCAATATCGGTCAGGTGTTGTAGATTTAACTCGCTATAAAGGAAAGATTATGGGATTGCCTAATAATTTCACCCCATTATTTTTTATCTGCAACCAACGACTACTTATCGAAACATATGGTATTGATGCAAAAGTCCCGTCTGATTGGAAAGGTTTTGATAAATGGCTTTCAGATATGCAAAAGGTAGATACCAATGGAAAGATTATTTCTATTGGCTGGTGGCCTAATTATACAGATTGGTATTCCTATCTTTATGGTGTTTACAATGGAGGATCATTTTATAATGAAGAAGGCTCCCCAATAGTAACAAGTGAAGAATGGGTGGATGCCTACAAGTTTCTTAATCGCAAATTTTATTTAGAACAATCTAATATCCAAGAATTCCAGAATTTTGTAAGTGGTTTCGGTGGTTTTGCAGAACCAACCGATCCATTCTATACTGGGCAGGTGGCTTGTACGGTTGGAGCGGAATACGTATATATGGGTTTAGATTGGTTCAGTGCAGGTGAAGGTGAAGTTGAAGCACTCGCTGCTGAAGACCTAAAAACCTATGCGTTCCCTACTTCTGATGGTAAGCCTATTATTTTTGTTCAACTGAACCTACTTAGTATTCCTTCATCAAGTGATGCGAAGGATGGAGGTTGGGCTTTTATTGAATTCTGGCAATCTCCAGAAATACTAGAACAATTTTCTATAGGTAGACAAGGTGTTTCAGTTCTTGCAGAAACAGCCCCGGGATGGATTAAAGAAATTAATAACCCTCTAATCCCACAATTTATAGAATTACTTGACATTGGAACACTTGTATCAATCCCATATACCCCATCATGGTATCGAATTCATGATGCATTTGATAGTGTTATGGATTCCGCTCTAAATAATGGAGATATTGAAGCTGCTTTGCATGAGGCTGCGGTTGCGGCTAAGGAATAGTTACTTGTGAAAAGAAAGAATATCGTTTGGGCGATGTTCTTTATATTTCCTTGGATTTTAGGATTGGTTTTATTTAACTTAATTCCTTTGTTTGAGTCGCTTTTGCTCTCTTTTACCGATTATAAACTTACGAATCCGCAATCAACTCAACTTATTGGTACTGAGAATTTCCGGAGAATTTTTTCTATAAAGATTTATAAAAATAAAGAGATAGAAAATTATAGGGAAGAAATGCTGAAAAACGGGCATGTCGAAATCTTAGAATTTAAAATAAATGGTCAATTAAATACTATAGGAGTACGTGAGAAAGGCTTTTGGCAATCAATAATAAATACTTTAATTTTTATTTTAATTGGATTACCTCTGCAATTATTATACGGATTTCTTGTTGCGGCTTTATTGAGCAGCGGAATCAGAGGAACAAATATATTTCGCTTGGTAATCTATTTGCCCACACTGCTACCTCCAACTGTAACGGGTGTTGTTTGGAAATTAATATTTAATGGACGGTTTGGTCCACTTAACCATTTTTTTAGCGCAATCGGATTAATCTCTCCGAATTGGTTAATGGATCCTTTTTGGATAAGACTTACACTAATTCTTATAAATCTTTGGAGTTCTGGAGGGGTGATATTGATAATATGGGCAGCAATAAATAATATACCTGTCGAACTGTATGAGGCAGCGAAAATAGAAGGAGCTAATTGGTGGGTTAATACATGGAGAATTACTTTACCTATGATTTCTTCAACAATATTCTTTGTGCTTTCAACGGGTATCATATATGGATTTCAGATATTTACTTTACCATTTATTCTTGGCGGGGAAATAGGTGGTCCAAGTAGCAGCATTCTATTCTACACCTTGAATCTATATAATACAGCTTTGCGTTATAACGAAATGGGATTAGCTAGTGCTATGGGAGTTTTTCTATTATTTATCACAATCCTTTGCACATGGCTCGTTTTTCATTTTAGCAGAAATCATATTTATTATGAAATCTAAGAAATTCCACTCTAATTATTCAATGTGGAAAGATCAAATCTTTAATTCAAGAATTAATATTCCTCTTTACATTAAATTTCTTGTTATATTTGCCTTTTGTGTCATATTAATACTTCCATTATTGTATCTGTTTGGCACCTCGCTTAAAACAAATGAAGATTTATTATCGATACCTCCAACAATTTTTAGCCGAAGTCTTTATTTTAGAAATTATGCGGATGTCATAAGTAAATGGGATTATGTATATTCCCTTTTCGTTACGCTATTAATATCAATTCTAAATTCATGTGGGAACCTTATTGTTAGTCTAATGGCTGCTTTTGCGTTCACTTATATAAAATGGCCGTGGCGAGAAAAAATTTTTAATTTCAGCTTAATTACAATAATGGTACCGAGTGTGCTAACGATGGTCCCTCTTCTTATTCTATGGAATAGATTTGATTTAATCCATGCAGAGCCATCAATCATAATTCCCGAAACCATTTATGGTTTTAAATACATGAATTTGCTGTTGAATATGTTTTATTCCACGATACCCTTATGGTTAATCGGTTGGGGAGGATGTATTTACGATATTTTTTTATTAAGACAATTTTTTCGTACGATTCCAAAGGAAATTATAGATGCAGCTGAGATAGATGGTGCAAACCCTTTACAGATATTTTCCCAAATTATTTTGCCACTTAGTCGTCCGATTTTAATTATAATTATATTATTTCGAGTTGTTTTTGTATGGCATGATTTATTAGGTCCATTATTATATTTGACAGGAGATTCAAGAAAAATTTTCACATTATCACAAACGTTATCCAGAATGCAGGGCCCATTACTCAATGTGCCTCCGTGGCAATATATTTCTGCATATAGCATTCTTATGATTATTCCTCTGATCATAATTTTTGTTTTATTTCAACAATACCTTTTCAAAGGCTTTCGGCTAAAAGATTTCCAACGAGAATAAGAATTAAATATAATTGCTCTTTCAGACCGACCTTTTTAATAAAATCGTGTGGGATATGCAAAAGCAGCCCTTAGATGAACAAACTTGGTCCCATCCTCCACTAGGAATTGGAAAAAAAACACCTTAATCAAGCGGATCTTGCACGCACGGTTTGAATATTCCCCCGGAGCTGGTATTACAAGCAGCAGGATTTTCAGTTGTTCGATCTGAATATTCTCCACCTAGAACCAAAATTGCACACAAGGAAAGTTTATTGTCAAAAAAAGATCAGGAAGTTTTTCTAAGGATTATTGAAGTGGTGTTAGATCGATAACCCGGAGAACTTGTCTATATGGATTTTTAAGCTAATTATAAAAAAGATGGCGATGGAGGGATTTGAACCCACAACCAAGGGATTATGAATCCCCTGCTCGTGGAATTCACAATTTAGCCTTGCAGCTGCTTAAAACAGCATTAATAAATTGATAGCCCCATATTTATTGTATACTTATTTCATGGTGGAGATTCAAATCCGCAACACAAGCATGAGCAGATTTCTAATAGTTTTTATCGTAGAATTGTTCCTCCTCTCCGTCTTTGTCCCTGCCCCAGCGCCCACCCCAACCTCTAAACCAACGACTAATTTGAATTTACCTATCGAATATTCTCAATCCCCTACATTAGAAGATTATTCATCTAGTGCAGAGCTAAATTATTCTTTTATATTAGATCCATCCAAGCTAGGCTTTTTAGAAGTAAGGTGTGGAGGAGGTGTGAATATTGAAAAGAATTCTGCTAGTGATGACATTGGGTTTCGAGTAGTCAGACGTTCAATGAAGTAATTGGATAATGATGAAAGCATATGATCATATGAACGTGAAGGGTATATTCTTTACCATAGAAAAGGAGTGACCAAATGGTTGAAATTCCAATTGAAGCTATATCTCCTACAGTAGTCAATATATTAGTAAATTTATTAACAAAGCTGTTGGAAGGCAGCGCAAAAAAATGGGGTGAAAACATCTTTGAAATTGTCAAAGACAAACTTCATAAAAGACAAGCAGGGAAAGAAGCAGCGAACGATTTCGAAAATAATCCAAAAGATAAAGATTATCAAGCTTCACTAAGGGTTCAAATTAAAAAAGCATTACAAGATGATGAGAAATTTCGAAAAGAGTTAGGCACCTTACTCACGGAAATCTCCAGAGAAAAAGCCGGTGGCAGTTTTTTACATCAATTTGCAGGAACTAACGCAAAGCAATTCGGCTACGTTATCGATTCAACTGTCGTTATTGATGAAAGCCATGCAAAAGCAGAAGCCAGAGTAGGGAAATTTGCATCTGTTGATGGAGATGTAAGAGTAGTAGTAAATTATACTCCGGAAAAGAAACTGGACAATGATGAGGGAAGTATGAAAAATGGAGACACAACAGAGCAATAATCCTTTTGTAGGACGAGCAGTTGAAATATTAATTATTAAGGAGTGGTTTGAGAATCCTATAGAAAGATTAGTGGTCAACTTTCATGGGATTGGAGGAGTCGGAAAAACAGAATTAGCAAAACAATTCGAGAAACACTGGCCTGTTCGGATTTTTAGATTAGATTTCAGCCGTGGAAATTTAACGCCTACTCCAGAGCAAGTTTTAGAGAAAATAGCTAATAACCTTTTCACGGGGGAATTCTTGAATAATTATCACGAAGCTTTGGCTGCAATTGAGTATAAACATTTTGAAAAAGCCCCTGGGATTAAAACAGATGTTTATATTGAAGAGGGAGCAACTGTTCGAGGAGATGTATATTCAGGGGTTTTCATAACTGCTGATAAGGTTGTGACAGAAGATGAAATCGAAAGACGGCGTAATGAACATGTTAAGTTACTTCATGATAGCTTAGTAGAGTTCACAAGGGATAATCCAGTCATAATAATATTTGACACATTTGAAGTATTAGAGACGGATCTTGCATTTCGAGATTGGATACTACAAACATTCCTTTCAAAGGAGAATTGTGAAATTTTAGGAAAAGTCGGGGTCATTATTTTCAGCAGGATAAAAGTGAGTACTCTTTCGGACACGCAAAAAATTACTCAGTACAAGATGCCAAACTTGCTTGCGGAGGAAAGCAATGAATATCTAAAAAAACATGATATTAAAAGTGACAACCTCCATGAGTTTGTTTATCAGCTAACAAAAGGGCATCCACTATCATTGTTCTTGACAACCGATCTAATAAAAAAAGGTAATTTTGACAGAGCAGATATACTACCTGATTTGTTGTTAAGTGATACAGAAGAAACCCTGGTTATGGAGGTTTTGGTTGAAAAGATTCTTGAACGAGAAACTGACTCGTTAGTGAAGGAAACTTTGTTGAATGCGTCTGTATTACGTGTAGTAAATGCTTTGGCTATTGTTAATATTCTGGATTGGGATATATCTAAAGCTATAGAGACCATATCAAAACTTGAAAAGCGATCGTTTCTAACAAAAGCAAGTGATGATGGTCTTTGGGTATTCCATGATTTGCTTCGAGAGTTATTACTAAAGAATTTGATCAAAACGGCCTCAATGCGAGGATACAAGAATGCCCATCGCAAAGCTATTGCTTATTACAATACGCTTTCCTGTGAAGATGATGTAACACAAGATGAAATGTTGATTTGCATTATAGAACCCTTTTATCACTTACAAGAAGTTAGTAATGAAGAATCATTAGAATATTTCGAAAGCAAATTCAAGCCCCTTCTGGATAGACGGGAAAGAGATACTTGTAGGATACTAATCTCCCAAATTGATTATTTTAAGATGGTTGATGGCAGCATCAAAGCTTGGTTTAGATTTAGAGTAGCGGATTATTGGCGCGAGTTTGGAGAATATGAAAAAGCAATTTCCGAATATATGTTTTTGTTGAATGAATATATTCCTCTCCATCGTATTCAAGATTCGAAGCTGATAACATCTATATTGAACAATATTGGATGGGCTTACTTATTTTATGACAAAGATCAATCAATTGAGAATTCTATTAAGTTTTTGGGATTGTCTTTAGAAAATGCTAATAAGGTGGGTCTAAACCACATAGCATCTATGAGCCTTAATAATTTGGGGATAGCATGGGAAAGAAAGAAAGATCATGATAAAGCACTAAACTATTATCTAGAATCATTAAACATTACCGAAGATGAGGAGCATCAGAAATCATTAGGTCACAGGCTGATTGCTGGAATGTCTAGATCGAATATGGGAAATGTTTTTTTAGCACTAGGTGAGCTTGAAAGGGCAGAAGAAGAATTTAATCGGGCACTGCTTCATTACCAATATGCAAAATCAGATCACTATGTAAATCAGTTATTAATGCACTATGGTCAATTACTGTTGAAGAGAAAAGATATAGACAAAGCACTAATTACTTTCCAAAAAACCATTACTTATTGGCAGGCAAGGAAGGAAAATAGAAGGCATGCAAACACATTATTTTTTGCTGGAATTTGCCATGAGCAAAGAGAAGAATTTGAATTAATGACACAAGCCCACTCTGCAAGCTGTCAGATTTCAATTTTTGATTCGTTTGAATACCATAATTCTTTAATTTCAGGTGGAATCGCACCTTTTATGTTGCTAATTCAAGCAAAAAGAGGGAAGAAGGTTTTAGAACAGTATTGCAAGACCATTTTGCGAGATTGGAATTCCCAAGAATTATTACAAAAGATTAAGGTGTTTGATTCTTTCCTGTCGGAACAATTCAAGAAAATTGCCAAAAACAAATACTATATTAATGAGCGCACGAATTTATTTCATAAAGTAGGCTGTCCTTCTTCCAAAAACCTATTCTTTGAAGAGAATATCAGGTTGCTGAAATACAAGAGGAAAATTGACAAAAAAATGTTTTCTCCTTGCAAAGAATGCATCGACTAATATGTACGCATTTGTATCAATGCAGTGTAAAAAACAGGCAAATATTTTTCCAAACAGTCCGTTATCTCCATATAGTCCATAGTTTCCTCAAGAATTGCACCCGAAATGGGAAAGGCGACTCAAATTTTTAGGATAAATCCAAAATCAGTATTCAAAAAGGTTTTGTTCAGATACTTAATTTCGCTCTCATAATGAAAAAAAAACGATTGGGAGCCCATTGCACGCAATGCCTGAGCATAGCGAACCCGTAGGGCTTGGGCTCGTGCCGTTTCTCTCACCGACTTGAAAAAGCGTGTGCGAAAGTGGTTTTTTGCCATCTCGTTCATCCCCCATAAATCCCCTCTTACATCCCCCGCAAATCCCCCAAATATTTTCAAAACTGTAACCTTTTGTAACCTTTTGTCACCTTTTATCAAGTAAAAGAGGTACGTAAGATACCAGGTTACTGAAGAGATGGGAGAGAATAAACTTATGTCTGTAAGGGGCTCCTAAAGGATTTGATTTGAATGTAAGTACCACAAAATCACCCTTGATATTTCAGGGTTATTGGTTATCATAGAATCATTGTTCTATTTTTGAGCATGCTGATAATAGACAAAATAAGACTACTTACCAGGCTGCATGTTCTCACGAGAAACTTGAAATCACTCGATCAGTTTAGAACCAGACCTTATCTCACTTTCAGACAGAAACAGTGCCTGTACCTGCTGGCTGAGGGAAAAACAGCTGCTGCCATCGCATTGGAATTGGGCATCTCCGTTCGCATGGTGAGGGAGCATCTGCGAAACATTAAAAACCGATTGGGCGCTATCTCACTTCCCCAGGCAGCCGTAAAGGCGGTCAAAATGGGTCTGCTAAATACAGATTGAATGTATTTACGCAGTCTTAGTTATCGTCCACATCATCAGGCGCAGGTTCAAGTGTAGGAGTAGATGTTGGCCCTGGTGTAGGCGTGCTGAGCCCCTGCAGGGAAAAATTGATATGTACCACTTCCCCCACCTTTCCCAGGTTTCCAAGATATTCCTGATTAAAGTAGGCTTCCAACGCGGCACCATTCCCGGTAACCAACTCGATCGTATTTTCACCGGAATATGTATACACATTCTCTGGAAGGACACGCCCGTCGAATGCTTCAAATCCATCCACAATGATCTGAACGTAGGCACGGTCATGGGCGATGATATACAGCTGCAGTGGGGCCGCATTCACAGTCGCAATCTGAGTGGGAGTACTCTCTGCGATAGCCACTCCGGGTATGGGGGTTGCTTCACCGTTAGTTGAAGCCCCATTTTCCTCCTGCTCATCATCCAACAGCGGCGTTGGAGTTGGTGACTGTTGAAGTACTTCGGAGATTGAAGGCGCACCGGTGGGGGTGGGGTCAGCACCTCCAAACACCTGCGCGCTGCCCCAGATGATGAAGGTGAACAGCGCGAGGATAAAAAAGCCGCCGATGATCAGATCCGGGTTGAGGATCCGGCGCCACTTTTCAGGGATGTTCAGTTTCACGGACAGCGGAGACCGAAAAGGCCGTTTCTTAATCGCCAGGCGTTCGGCGTGTAAAGACTGAAGGGCCTGAGCATATGAATCCATCACCCATGAGTCATCCAAAGCAAGAAATTCGGAATAGTTATTCAGCATCCCGCGCCCTTGAATAGTTGAAGGCAGCTCTTTAAAGTGGCCGTCTTCCATCGCGTTCAAGTACATGCGTTTCACGTTAGTGAAGCGCTCCACGTCAGACAGGGTCAATTCTAAAGCAAGGCGCCTTTCACGAAGCGCGGAGCCGATATCCTTATATATATCTTCAGAACTTTGTATGGGTTTTTTTTCAGGTTCTGAAAGCTCTTCAAGATCAACGCCTTCAGGAGGAATTTCTTCTGCCGTTTCTGATGGTGACTGTACACCCTGTTTCCTCGAAGGGATCAAACTGGATAGTTTTGGGACTCGGTTCAATAAACCCCGCAGGGAAAAAGGCGTGCGTTCTTTTTCCTCTTCGTCTTTTGAACCCTGCTGTATATCTTTGGTTATTGAGGGAGTGCCCTTCAGATCAGGTTCGTCAGCCGATGCGCCTTCCTCTTGCCCAGGTTTCTTGTGTGCTTCTTCAATCGCAGATTCCGCGTCTTCCGCTTCTTGCCACTGTTCAATCAATGGAGTTGAGGAAATACCAAGGAATGAAGCGTATAAACGCAAGAAACCGCGAGCCTGTGATTCCGAATTGAGTAGTTCTGGGTGATCGTTCTCGAGTTCCTGAAGGTAATTCAGGCGGATGTGAGTGGCTTTCACCACATCAACTAAAGAAATACCCTTAGATTCCCTCGCGGAACGAAGCCACTCACCGACCGTTTGTTTCATTGGTATTGATTATAAAAGAATTTATAGAAAAAAACCGGCCTGATTATAATTGGTCAGGCCGGTAGTTGATTACGGAGGTTCTTTTATTCGCTTTCCGCTTCCTGATCGTTTGACTCAGAAGTTTCTTCTTCAACGGCTTCTTCCGCCTCGGGCTTTTCTTCTTCCTCAGCCAATTCTTCTGCCTCAGCTAATTCTTCTGCTTCAGCTAATTCTTCTGCTTCTACGATTTCTTCAATTTTTTCTGAACGCGGCTTTTTGTCTGTCTCTTCAGATTGATCTTCCTGCTCTTCCTCTTCGCTTTCAACGGTGACCTTGATCTCAGGAATAAGGTCAAAAGTCAAGCGGATGCGAACATTATGTTCACCTTCTTCACGTAGAGGTTGGGACTCCACCTGGTGTCGGTCGAGGTTCACATTCAGCTGCTCATTAACCGCGTCAATGATCGTCTGCTGGGTGATTGAACCATATAGTTTGCCAGTTTCGCCAATTTTAGCTTTAAAGCTCAGCTCAAGCGCCGCAATCTGTTCCGCAAGGCCGCTCATTTCCTCATTTATCAGCTCACGCTTTTTGTTTGCAGATGCCTGGATCTTTTCGATCTGCCTCATCGCACCAACGGTCGCCTTAACAGCCATCTTCCGAGGAATCAGGAAATTACGCGCGTAACCATCAGCTACCTTCTTTACTTCCCCCGCCCTGCCCAAGTTAAATACGTCTTTAATTAATAGAACTTTCATTTTATAAGCCCTTTCTAGATTTTATTTTTGCGTGAAGGGTACAACACACAACTGGACGATTTTACCATATTAATCGGAACAAGCAGTAATCAGAAAACACATTAAAACATAAGGTGCCTTACTGAAAAACATTTTTATCTGTTTATGGTTGGGATTGGAAAAAAGAATTTCAGCAGGATTTTTATTAGGAAATGGCAACTAACATCATTATTTTTAAAAATGGCACTTATGGTGTGATTTTCGTCTACCCATAAGTGCCTTTTAAATGGTAAATATATTTTTATTGCAGGCAGTCGGTTTTCAGTCCGGATATGCAGCATTCATTATAATATTCATCCGGAGCCCCGTTTTTCAGGTA
>Ga0255406_1021_pt1 | contig 16663 bp, 10 predicted proteins | sample ANMaggSeSYBR01F8_FD_182124 | JGI IMG/M metagenome (GOLD analysis project Ga0255406, IMG submission 182124) | Sediment cell enrichment communities from methane seep in Santa Monica Basin, California, United Staets - ANME aggregate JGI... | ecosystem: Environmental > Aquatic > Marine > Cold seeps >...
CGAGATAACCAACCGGGTCAATCACACGGACATTCTCCGAAAAAGAAAGGCTGAAAACCTCTACCATTTTTTTTGTACGAGGATGAAGAGGGAGAACAACGACCTGGTCGATTCCCCGCAAACCGTCTATGATCTGTGATAATTTTTTCTTATCGTCCACATTTCCGCTTCGGTGCGCAGTTGCTAAAACATATTTTTTCGGTTGAAGGTCTAATATGTCTAAGATCTTGGACTGCTTCTTCGCGATTTTAATGAAGAAAAACAGGGCGTCGGCCATCACATCCCCGACAAGATGCACATTATCTACAACCCCTTCAGTTGAAAGGTTTCTTACTGCTTGTTCAGTTGGGCAAAAAAGCAGATTGGATAAATGATCACTCACGACGCGATTGATCTCTTCTGGCATGCTGCGATTATAGGAGCGCAGTCCTGCTTCCACGTGAGATAAAGGAATTCCCCGTTTGCTTGCCGCCAGCGCGCCTGCCAAAGTGGAGTTTGTATCCCCGTAAATTATCACATGGTCAGGTTGGATATCCTCTAAATAATGATCAATTCCTGTCAACATTTTACTTGTCTGGTTCGCGTGGTTGCTGCTGCCAACCTCTAAATTTATATCCGGTTTTCGTAATTTCAATTCATCGAAGAATAACCGCGACATCTTAGCACTATAATGTTGACCAGTATGCAGCAGGTACTCACCATCAGATGAATTCCAAGCCCTGGAAACCATTGCTGCCTTAATAAATTGCGGTCTCGCGCCTACTATATGGATAATTTTCATGAATCGTCAAAATTCTATCATAATTGCCCCGCTGTAAATTTTTTTATTCAAAATAACAGTTCTAGTCATTTATCCGATACTATGTTTGATCGCATACTGATAAAATAAAAGATAGATGGCTGAAAATTTAATCATCACCCAGACAAAAATAATCACGCCTCAGCGGCGGAAAGACTACCTGACCAGGCCGCGTCTTTTAGAGCTGTTAAATGATCTTTTCGATTTCCGCCTAATCATAGTTGCTGCGCCTGCCGGGTATGGAAAAACCACCCTGCTCGTTGACTTCGCCCACCAATTTGATTGGCCAGTTTGCTGGCTGGCTCTCGAACCCATTGACCAGGACCTCACTCGATTCCTATCCCATTTTATCTATTCAATCAAACAGAAATTCCCCGATTTTGGCTCAGATGCAATTAAACTATTAGAAACCACGCCATCGGATCAGCTTAATTTAGATTTCTTAATAACAACCATCACTAATGATATTTTCGAGAAAATAACTGAGCACTTCATCATCATCTTAGACGATTACCATCTTCTAAAATCAAGTCCGAAGATCGACCAATTCCTCAGTGATTTTGTTCAACGCGCAGATGAGAACTGCCATGTAGCGATTACTTCCAGGAAATTATTGACTCTACCAGACCTCCCGCTGATGGTCGCACGCTCACAAGTTGGCGGCCTTTCAGTTGAAGAACTGGCTTTCCAACCAGATGAGATCCTGAAATTATTCAACCAGCTATTTAATGAACCCATAACCTCGCGTCAGGCAAAAGACCTGGTGGCTAACACTGAGGGATGGATAACCGGGCTTCTGCTTACCTCCCAAACCTTAAAAAAGGGCCTGGGAGAAACCCGCAAAGTGACCAGAACTTCTGGTATAGGTTTATACGAATATCTGGCCCAACAAGTATTAGACCAACAACCTCAACACATACAAGATTTCCTTTTAAACTCATCTCTGCTTGAAGAGTTCAACGAGGATTTATGCAAAGTCGTGATTGAAAAGGCGTTATCCAAAAAAGCTAATTGGAACACTCTTATGAATCACGTTATTCAGAATAATCTTTTTGTCATTCCGGTTAACGAGAGATCGCTTTGGCTGCGTTATCACCATTTATTTCGCGATTTCCTTCAAGCAGCAATCCAAAAAACCCGACCGGCAGATGCGCACAAGATCAAATTGGAACTTGCCCGTTATTATAAGGAAAAAGGCAACTGGGAAAAGGTATTTGAGATCTATGATAGCCTGGGAGATAAAGAAGCAATTGCGGAGTTAGTTGGCAGTATTGGCTCAGAATTTATCTCAAAAGGAAAAATACAAAAACTTGCCTCCTGGATCTCGATCATTCCTAAGGATCTATACAATAACAACCCCAAACTGCTCTCGATCCACGCAAGCGTCACAGTGAACCAGGGAAAAGTCCAGGAGGGTCGCGAACTGCTTGATCGTGTCATTAAATTGCTGCGTGACAAACAAGACAATCTGTCATTAGCAGATAACCTCATCCGAAGATCCGTGGCCTTGAAGTTTTTAGGGGATTATGAAAATGCCATGCGTGACGCGGAAGAAGCGATTTCGTTAACAAAAAAGAAGCCTTCTTTGAATCATTTGTATTCTGAAGCGTTGCGCGCAAAAGGCATCATCTTTTATCAAAGAGGAAATTTAAAAGAGGGGTTAATAATTCTTAATGAAGCCATTCATCTCTGCGAAAAAAACCAAAGGGAAGAAGACACAGCTCGAATTCTTATCGAAGTTGGCGCTATTCATGAGACTCTGGGCCAAATTTCAGAAGCAGAAAAAGCATATACCCGCTCATTAGCATATTGGCAGTCCGTTGGGGATTCCACCTGGCAGCCAATCATTCTAAATAACCTGGGCGTTCTGCATCACACAAAAGGCGATTTCGTAAAAAGCTTTTATAACCTCGAAAAATCCATGCGTTATTCTCAGGCCACCGGCAATCGGCGCATGGAAGGATATTCACTCGCAAGCATTGGAGATCTTTATCGAGATCTAAGTGCGCTTGAAGAAGCTGAAGACGCATACCAAAAAGCACTTGAGATTGCACTAATTATCGAAGATCAATTCCTTGTTTTCTACATCAAAACAGCTCAATCAAGATTAAGCACAAATAAAAATCAATTTAAGAAAGCACAGCTGCAAATTCGGAGTGCTCAAACGATCGCCAAAAAAAGTGGTTCGCTTTATGAGATCAATAAAGGCTGCCTTGAGCAAGGCATAATCGATTTTTGGACAAAAAATTATGAGAAGGCAATTAAGAATCTAATAATTTCAGAAGATTTCTTTAATAAGGAAGGGCATATAGAAGATGCTGTCCACAATCAATTTTATCTCTTCTTATCCTTCATCAAGACAGGAAATTTAGAAAAATCAAACCAGATTCTCGACAACATTATGGAGAAACTCTCCGAACCTCAGCGGCATACACCAAGTATGTCGATAGCCAATGACGTAAAGAACTTCCTCAAACTTCTGGCCAGGAAGAAAGACCTTGAGGTGAAGATCTCTAAATTATTAAAAGAAGCAGATCAATTTCAAAAGTTGGCCCAGAAAAGCCGGCGCATAATTCGCAAACAGGCGTCCGTTATTCCATTCGCACCCGCAAAGATCATCATTCGCACATTTGGATCAATCGAAGTGAATATCAACCAGCGTGCGCTTAAGATTTCTGATTGGAAAACGCAAACGTCGCGCGATCTTTTCCTTGTTTTCCTTGCACATCCTGAAGGGCTGACCAAAGAAGAAATTGGCGTGATTTTTTGGCCTGATGCGTCCTCAAGCGAGTTAAAGCTGCGGTTCAAGAATGCCATCTATCGAATGCGCCATGCCATCGGGTCAGATGTCGTGAATTTTCAGGATAATTATTATATATTCAATCGTGCGGTTGATTATGAATATGATGTGCAGAATTTTATTGCGGCCATAAAAAAAGCGTCTGAAAAAATAAGTGTTGGCCAAAAAATTAAGGCGTTTGAAATAGCCGTATCCTTGTATAAGGGCACTTATCTTCCCCACCTGGATGAAACATGGGCTGCTGCAGACAGGGAAAGATATTTGGGGATGTATGCCAAAGCAGCAGAAGAACTCGCCTTTTTGTATCTGAACAATAAAGAATTCGAGGCGTGTTTGGGAATTTCCCGCTCGGCCCTTAAATTTGACCCGTATAATGAGCCGCTCCACCGCATCTGCATGAGCGCATACGCTGCCCTGGGCAACAAATCTGCCGTACAACGTCAATTCAATAAATGCCGGACGATCCTCTTAGAGGAAATTGGCTCAGAACCATCCAGCCAGACAATTGAGCACTATCAATCCCTCATTAATTAATGAGAAAAACAGAAATTCAAAATTGCTTTCCGGTTATTTTCATATAAGAAAAGAGAAACAATTCAGCAAGGATATTGCCTCTAGCGACTTGATAATCGCACAAAAAAATCATACCGATCTCCCCGCCAGATTGAGATCAAATATTCAAAGGGTGTTCCATTAATATCAAATGTGATTCTAGTGATCTCAAATATTGGAGCATATTCATCAATTGCCAATAAAGATGCTTCCTCCCTTGTGGCAGGTCGCGTTCGAATTGTTTGTTCACCCTCGTGCGGATAAATGCCATAAACTTTTTTCCATATATCATAAACCGAACCGCCAAGCTCTTTTTCGCTCAATTCGGGCATTAATATTTCCGGGTAAAAAGCTCTTTGTAAGCTAATTGGTTCACCATTTGCAGATCGAATTCGAAATATTTCCCATACCTCATCACCTTCAAGTAGGTTTAGGCTGGTTCGGATATGCATGCGCGGAACCACCTTATCTGCACTGATCACTTCCGTACCCGGTTTCCATCCTCTGCTTTTCATATCGTCAGTAGTTGAGCATAGGTAGGAAAGGTCCATCTCTACTCTGCGCCTTCTGACAAAAGTTCCTTTCCCTTTCTCTCTGTATATCAACCCCTCCCGCTCCAAAACTTGCAAAGCATGCCGGATCGTACCCCTATTCACTGAAAAGAGATCGCTTAGCTCAGGTTCAGAAGGAAGCGCAATTTTCTCGTTCACATCAGGTTCTTCAAGGTCAGCGATTGATTCCCTGAGCGCTTGAACGATCTGATAGTAATACGGAACTGGAAGATCTTTATTAATTCTTTTTGGGTTTATTTGAGATTCAGTCATTCGTTTATTTCCATTTTTATACTTGTATATACAAGTATAAAAATTCTATCAAAAAGACTTTCAAGTGTCAACAATTGAAAATTTGACGGCGTTTTAATTATGTGCTATATTTTCCTGTGCACCTGTCTAAACAGGTATATTGGAGATTTGAACTCAGAAAATCATAGTGAATTGATCACGGTGCAGGTAAACCTGTCTTAAAAATCAGCTGTTGATATATGATCCGCTCCGGGCCATAGGCACCGATTTGCAGTATGGTGCGCATCTTGATCTCGATCCTGCTATTCTGATTCAACCGAAAAATATTGCTCACGCAACCATATACCTGTTGGATTATCAGAGTGATGCGCAGTGGATGTGATCACCATCCACCGGCGCTGCAACAAACTTTATTAATAAAATATTCACATATCGGAGGTTCTTTACTTATGGCAAAAAAGAAAAATGTGTCCACCATCGAACGCGTATCCGCATTGATCGAAGAGCAAGCGCTTACCAAAGAAGATTTAATGGGATATCTGCGGCAGACCATTGAGATTCGTGCGTTTGAGAATAACATTTCCAATTTATTGGGGCGAGCTGTGCTGAAAGGCGCATCGCACTTATATGCCGGTGAGGAAGCGGTTGCCGTAGGCGCAATTGGCGCTTTGCGGGATGACGACTTGATCACAAGCACACACCGCGGTCACGGGCACGGGCACGCGCACGGCGACAACGCCGCCAAATCAGTAGACGATAAGCAAGTGCATTTCAATAAGATGATGGCTGAAGTGCTGGGAAAGTCTGGCGGTTACTGTAAAGGTAAGGGCGGCTCGATGCATATCGCGGATGTGGAACACGGAAATCTAGGCGCCACCGGTATTGTTGGCGGAAACATCCCCGTCGCGGTTGGAGCGGCATTGGTCCAGAAGCTGATGGGCACTAAAAAGGTTGTGCTTTGTTTCTTTGGCGATGGTGCCTGCAACACAGGCAATTTCCATGAAGCACTCAATATGGCCAGCATCTGGAAACTGCCGGTCGTATTTATAGTTGAGAATAACATGTACGCCATGTCTGTTCCCTGGAGAAATTCAAGCGTACTTCCTAACGCGGCGGATCGCGGCTGCGCTTATCACATCCCCGGGGAGGTGGTTGATGGCATGAGTGTATTGGAGGTGCGCGGTGTGGTTGCTAAAGCGGTGGAGCGCGCCCGTAATGGGGAAGGGCCCAGCCTGGTTGAAGCGAAAACTTATCGCTACTACGGCCACAGCCATTCCGACCCGCGCGCGTATCGCACGAAAGAAGAGGAAAAGAAATGGAAGGATCGCGATCCGATTAATATGCTCAAAGAGAATATGAAATCAGTCGGGATGCTTTCTGACGAGGACTTTGATGGCTTAAACAAAGCTGCCAAAGCAAAACTGAAAACCGCTATGGATTACAGCGAGCAATCCCCGCCGCCAGATCCTTCTGAGCTGAAAACAGATGTGTTTGCTCCATTCCACTTCACTGTCAAAGATATTGAAGCGGAAGCCAATCTGCGAGAAAAAGTTCGCTCGGATGAGGGCATGCGTGAGATTTCCTACGCGGAAGCCATTCAGGAAGCGCTGCAGGAAGAGATGGTCAGGGATGGGCGTGTTTTTCTAATGGGGGAAGACGTAGGTCTTTATGGCGGCGCGTATGGCGCCAGCCGCGGTTTATTCAAAGAGTTTGGCGAGTGGCGTATTATCGACACTCCAATTTCCGAAGCGGCTATCGGCGGCGCGGCTGTCGGGGCAGCCATGGCTGGAATGCGCCCGGTGGCTGAGATCATGTATGTAGATTTCACCCCATTGATAATGGATCAAGTAGCCAACCAGGGCGCCAAGAACCGCTATATGTTCGGCGGCAAGACCAGCGTGCCAATGGTGATCCGAACTGAGGGCGGCGCGGGGCGGGCTATCGCAGCGCACCACTCACAATCGCTGGAATCACTATGGACCCATTTTCCCGGTATCTTTGTGGTCATGCCTGCCACTCCTTATGACGTGAAAGGGCTCCTTAAAACAGCTATTCGTGACGATAATCCAATCATGTTCATCGAACATAAAATGCTCTACAAAACCAAGGGGCGTGTGCCAGAAGGCGATTATACGATCCCATTAGGCGTTGCGGACATCAAACGTGCCGGAAAAGACATCACCCTTGTGACGTATTCACGCCAGGTGCTGAACGCTCTGGAAGCAGCTAAGATTCTCTCGGGTGAAGGTATTGATGTGGAAGTAGTTGACCTGCGCAGCCTGAAGCCGCTTGATACGGAGGCGATCGTCAAATCCGTCCAGAAGACGGGACACTTTGTGGGCGTGACAGAAGCCTACGAGAACACGAGTTTCATCAACGAAGTGATGGCAGTGGTCAATGATCAGGCATTTGACTATCTCGACGCGCCCATGGTGCGTGTGGCAGCCTCCAACGTGCCTGTACCGCGGGCAGAGATCCTGGAAGATCTGGCAATCCCCAATGTGCAGCGTATCGTTGCAGCATGCAGAAAGGTGGTCAGCTGATGGCCGAAGAACTTTTCATCCCTCAATTAGGGCAGACGGTCGAAACCGTTACGATCATCAGCTGGCATGTCAAGGACGGTGACCAGGTCAAGCAGGGGCAGGAAGTGCTTGAGGTAGAAACCGATAAGGCGGTTTTTGATGTGGAAGCAACCGATGATGGGTTTATCCATATCGGACCGTACAAGATTGGCGATATAGTGCCTGTATTAACGGTTGTCGCTGTGATCGGTGAGACGGACGATCAGTTTGAAGTAAAACAATCTGCCAGTGAGGTACTGCAGGACACGCCTCTGGAAAATGCACCAGCAGTCTCGAGCACCACAACGGCAGTCGATACCAAACCAGCGCCCCTTGACGGCGAAAGAGTCTTCGCCTCGCCGCGCGCTCGTAAGCTTGCGGCTGAAAAGCATATCGATCTGGCAAAAGTAACGCCTTCCGGCGGCAGTGGGACACGCATTCGGGAGCAGGACGTGGAAGCGTATCTGACCCGGGGAGTGAAAGTTAGTCCGGTTGCAAAGCGGTTGGCTGAGGAGGCCGGGCTTGACCTGCGCTCCATACCAGCCAGCGGAGCACGCGGCAAGATCACCCGATTGGATGTTGAGAAAGCGCTCGCAGGGAAAGCCGCAGCGGCGGCTCCTGCACCACCTGTAATCCCAATGCCCAAAGTGGAAGTGTCTGAACGCATGCCGTTGAAGGGTGTGCGGGGAATAATCGCGGAGCGGATGGCCGCCAGTGCGCACAGTACCGCGCGAGTTACACTGCTGATGGATGTGGACGCGACGAAGTTCAGCGCGCTGCGCGAAAAGCTGAAAGTGGAAAAGGAGGTAGAGTGGGGTTTCAAGGTAGGGTATAACGACCTGCTCGCCAAAGTCTGCGCATGCGCTTTGCGGCGTTTCCCCTTTATGAACGCACGGATAAACGGAGATGTGATCGAGCAGCTGGCTCAGGTAAACATCGGTATCGCTGTGGACGCTGAACGCGGGTTATTTGTACCTGTGATCCGCGATGTGGATCAAAAGGATCTGGGCACGATCGGACGTGAGTTTCGCCAGCGCGTGGAAGAGGTGCGCAGCGGAAAGATATCCCCGGAACACTTATCGGGCGGGACTTTTACGATCACCAACCTGGGTATGTATGACGTGGACGGGTTCACTCCGGTGATCAATCTGCCGGAAGCGGCTATCTTAGGCGTGGGACGTATCTCACCCAGGGCCGTCGTCCTGGATGGCGAGATTGTTGCGCGCCAGATGATGATGCTGTCGCTTGCCTTTGACCACCGCGTGGTGGATGGCGCCCCGGCGGCACAATTCCTGCAGTACCTCAAGGACCTGATCGAAGCGCCGAACGAGGTCACGCTTACCAAATAGAGCCAATGGGTGGGTGAAACTCCCGCCCATTTTCATTTCCAGTGTACAGACAGAGCAGTCAGGCGAGGTGAAAAGACGGGGGATATAAGGGGAAAATCAGGTGACAAAAGGTTACAAAATGTTACAGTTTTGAAAAATTTTGGGGGATTTACGGGGGACTGGCGGGGGATTTATGGGGGATAAGGAAAAAGAGGTTACTGCGAAATAAACGCTATGACTTCTTTCCACCAGTGCAGTTCTGCCTCAACCAACACCTCGTTATGTCCTACGCCTTCAAACAACCATAGTTTTTTCTTTGCCCTTATTGAATCATACAGTTTTTTACCGTGCTGCACTGGAACAACCTCATCGTTTTCAGCGAGTATGACAGCAATATACCCTTCAAATCCTTGAAGATTATCAATGTTGTTGTATTTGTCCAGAACCAACCAACGCGCTGGAAGATACCAGTAGTGTGTTTGAGCCAAATTCGGCAGCGAATCCCAGGGAAGGAATAGGACCACTCCTTTTATGGGAATGTCTGTTTTACTAACAGCACTGGAAACGACACCACCTCCTAGTGACTCACCCCAAACGAACAGCGGGGGGCCATACTCTTGATAGGCAAGCCTAATCGTTTCAAGCGCATCCTTTACCAATACATCTTCACTGGGTTGTCCAGCCCGGCCTCCATAGCCGGGATATTCAGCCAAAATAACTCGTAAATTTTGAATTGAAAGCGCTTTGGCATAGAAGCCGCGATGATAGGCTGCGCCCGCATTTCCATGAAACACTATCATAGTACCCTTTGAGTCAACCGTTTCCCCCTGACTGATAAATCCTTGAAAATTTTCAAACGAAGGCCAATAGCGTAAACCCCCATCGATTGCAAGCTCCTCTGATACTTGGATTTCGTTAGGAAAATAAAGAAATTTCCGCTGAGATATAAACACAATCGTGCACAACGTTATATATCCGGCCAAGGCATAAAACAGTAATTTCCAAATCATTTTCATAACAGATCTTGTCTATTGCGCAATGCTTAAATTCTTCCCTTCAGCGCTCGAGTAAATTCTTCTGGTAAATTCATTTTGCACCCTCAACACTTTTTCTTTCCTTCTTGTCATTACAAAAATACTACAGTTCCATCTTGCCCAGCAGCTCTTTCAGTGCGGCCAGCTCCTCTTTGCTTAAGGTGATGCCCTTGCCCATTTTCTGGCCATCCGGCGACCAGGTGCGGATGTCGTATTTAGGTTCGCGGTCATTCCAACTGACCAGATTAAGCTCTTTAGCCCAGCCTTTCTCGGATTTGGAGAGGACGCCGATCTTTTTGACTATTTCGAATTTGATATCTGACATTTATTTCTTCCCTTTCGCAATCGCGATTTATTTTGAACCAGGTAGGAGTGCTGATGGCATGATAAAAACAATAGATTGCATTAGTTTGTTCGCGTTTATTCGATACTTAAGTATGTAATACCTATTTTGCTATATTTGATTTCGTCAATACTGGATTCTAATATTATGTAATACCTTTCGCATACAAATCCTCTTGGAAACCAATAAAAACATCCTTGATCGACTGTACATCACCCAATCGGTCCAAGGCATCTTGCAAAGCAAGGTATTTTAATTTAAGCAGATCCGGCAGTTTTTCTTCATCCAGCTCTTCAACTCCCGTTTGGATGTACTTGGACAATACGAAATCGAGGAATTCTCTTTGTTCGTGATTGTGCGGGGAAAAGATGTTTGTCTGCGCCTTTGCCACACGCGCTTCGCGTGAAATCGGTTCGATGGCAAATGAAATGTACTCCAACACATCGAAAAGATCGCTATCTTTTGCATTGATCAAATTTTGGATCTCACCCAGGATATCTTTGTTATAGCCAGCTTCTGCCAACCGCTCAAGAAGCGATTTTCGGGTCCTGGGGTTCGACCAAATCTTTCTCAGTTCCTCTTCGCTGGTGAAAAACTCTGGGAGATCACCATACATTTTATGTAAAAACTCTTCCGCAGAAATCGGCATTCCATCCGCGCTCCAAAAAGAGGTGCCGACCATGTGTTGGATCTGACGTTCTTTACCGTCCGCAAGTTTAATTTTCACAAAAGGTCTTGGTACGTGCTCTTCATCTCCTGCCGGTTCGTATTCTTCGTCAACCTGCGGTTCATCCTTTATGTCAGTGGTCTCGGATGGTTCAGGAGCGATTGGCTCGCCGTCCCACTCCGGGTCAGAGAAATGCTCATAAGCATTCACATAGTCATACACAGTAAAAAAGAACTTGCCGTCATATAAGCGCGTGCCCCGCCCGATGATCTGTTTGAATTCAACCATAGTGTTGATCGGCCGCATGAGAACAATATTGCGAATATTGAGCACATCCACACCAGTAGATAATTTTTGGGATGTGGTTAATATAGTCGGAATAGTGCGTTCATTATCTCTAAATTGCTGCAGGTATCCTTCTCCCAACGCGCCGTCATTCGCAGTCACACGCGAGCAGTAAAAAGGATCACTGCTATCACTGAGCTGGTTGATAAGATCGCGAACAGCGGCAGCATGGTCCTGGGTCGCGCAAAAGATGATGGCTTTGTCATTCTGGTTGGCTTCTCTAAGATAGATCTTTACACGTGTCTTTTCCCGCGCTTTGATCTCTATGATGCGATTAAAATCACTCTCAGTATATGTACGCCCTTCTTCCACCTCCCCTTCAACCACCCGATCATCGGAAGTATAGGTGTAATCATCCAGCGTAGTATGGATGCGTTTCACTTTAAAGGGGGTCAAGTAGCCATCGTTGATGCCCTCTTTGAGTGAATAAATATATACCGGATCACCAAAATACTCATAGGTATCACGGTTTTCTTCTCTTCTGGGGGTAGCGGTAAGGCCAAGCTGCACAGCGGGCGAGAAATATTCCATGATCCCGCGCCAATTGCTCTCGTCATTCGCCCCGCCGCGGTGGCACTCATCAATGATGATGAAATCGAAGAAATCAGGCGGGTATTCACCAAAATAAGGCGCATCTTCATCCCCACTCATAAATGTCTGAAAGATGGTGAAAAAGACATTCGCGTTCATGGGAACGTGCCCTTTCTTGCGGATATCACTCGGCTTAAAACGCGCAATGGCATCCTCGCCAAATGGCGAAAAAGCGTTTACCGCCTGGTCGGCAAGGAAATTGCGATCCGTGAGAAAAAGAATACGCGGCTGGCGGGAAGCATCGCGCTGCAAATTCCAGCGGGTCTGGAAGAGTTTCCAGGCGATCTGAAAGGCAATAAAGGTTTTCCCTGTGCCGGTTGCCATGGTGAGGAGAATGCGCTGTTTGTTATCAGCAATCGCACCCATGACCTTGTTTACAGCAATTTCCTGATAGTAGCGCGGTATCCTTTGGCGCCCAAAATCTTCGAAAGGGATGAGGTCAAACTGCTCGCGCCAATTGTTTTGCTCTGCAAAAGCCACACCCCAGAGAGTTTCCGGCGCCGGGAAGGCATCGATAAGCCCTTCCTCACCAGTACACATATTGACCTGGTAGATCTCGCGCCCATTGCAGGAGTAGGTAATTGGAAGGTGCAGTTTATCAGCGTAATTCTTGGCCTGAGCCACGCCCTCACCAACAGGTTTCTCATCGCTCTTGGCTTCGATTGCGGCCAGCTTGCGCCCGCGGTATTCGAGGATATAATCTGCATATAGCGGATTACCACTGCCACCGCCAGCGAGGATGCGGCCCTTTGAGATTGCATATTCCCGTAATATTTTTGAGCTCTCAAATTCTCCCCATCCGCTTGTGGTGAGACTGGGGTCAATCAGCTGCGCTCTGGTATCCGCTTCATTCATTTGATTATTTCCCTAAAATTTCAATAAGTCTATAATTGGCATAAAGATGGTATTTTCCAACCATAGCTTCACTGAGAATTCCCATTGAAGATAATTGCGCCAAATATCGGCTCGTTGTTGTATAGTGCATGTTTAAATGGCTGGCAAGCTTTGTAGGAGAAATCACTGGATATATGAAGATGGCTTCAACAAGTTCTGCACTGTAGATTTTTTTTTGCTCTTTCCTTATTAAATCCTTAAGATTATTAAATAATTCAGTTATTGTTTGAAGTGTTTCACGTGTATCTCTGGCCTGTAAATAAAATCCTTTGAGCATGTATTCAATAAAATTTTCCCAGTTTCCGTTTTTTGTGACAGACAATAGACAATCGTAATACTCAGAACGGTGTTGATTAATAAACCCGCTGATATATATAACTGGTAAATTAAGCAGACGGCTTTGGATAAGCTGAAGCACCATCAGGATGCGCCCTGTCCTTCCATTTCCGTCACGGAAAGGATGAATTGCTTCAAACTGGTAGTGAGCGACTATTGTGCGTATTAGTGGATCCAGCTCATTTTTTTCACTATTAACATAATGTTCCCAATTACTTATTAAACGCGATATTTCATTCGCCGGCGGTGGCGTGTAAATACTTTTATATGTCGCAAGATTGGCAATCTGATTTTGTTCCCTCCGGAATTTACCATTTCCCTCAGGGATCAATTTAGCCTGAATGCCTGTAATTACACGCGTCGAAAGCGCGTATTTCTGAATATTTTGGTAACCCCAGATAACAGCTTCCCGGTAGCGCAGAACCTCCTTGTCCGGTGGGCGCTGCTCGGCTTCTGGAAATAACTGCCACTGCAGCGCATCTGCAATTGTCGTATTTATATTCTCGATACCAGAGCTAGCAACTGACTCACGGATAATAACCGGGGCAGTTAACAACATCGGGTTGGGAATCAGGCTACATGCGCCTTTTAACTCCGCCATTTCTACCCTGGCTTTAAGCAGCAGTTCACTAAAATCCGCGTTGCTGAGCGGTTTCGTAGGCGGCAAATCGGCAAGTGGATGAGGATATGTTGGATCGAATGACATATTGTATCTAATATATCAGTTTTTTTATGAAATTACAATATATCAAACAAGAATATCAATATTCTCTCTGGGTACTAATTTCCCTGCAAAGGCTTTATGCAGGAGAGACTGGCGGAGTTCCTCCAGATCAGTTATTTTTTTTTGATATATTCCATCAAGTTTTCTTGTCCCAATTGAAAGTGTGTCAAATAAATTTACAACCTGATTTCGTATTTTTGCATTAGGGAAGGGAACAGTAATTAAATTAAGCATCCTTTGATTTAGTTTCGGTTGAGCCATACCAGTTACATAATCATCTAATTTGATTGAATTTAGGAAATACTCAATAAACCTTTGAGTAGACAAATTTTCAAACTTCAAAACATGGGCATGGTTATTTACCCAGGATTTTCCAGATATCGAGAAAGCGATTGGATAAGTTCTTGCTAATAAATTAGCCCCATCTTCAGATACTAACAATAAATCTTCGTCAAATATATATTCATTAACATAATCAACAATGCCGGATGCACCGTAGTATGGATAGATCCCTTTTTGACGGTCTCTCTTGGTAATTGGCACTCGTTTACTATCAAGGTTTTCACATACATCCCCCAACTTTTTTTCCTCCCACCCACCACCCGGATTTGCAAAGATGTTGTTGACAAAACTCTTAAACAATTCGTGCGTATTTAGAAGATTCTTTTCCGTGTTTTCGAGAGCCTGATCAACCGCTTCAAATGCCTGATCGAGAAGCGCGACAATGCGCCGCTGTTCGGGGAGGGGAGGGACAGGAATTAAGATATTCTTAATTTGATTTTTACTTAATGAATTAAATACTGCCCCAATATTTCCCTTTATTTCTTTTTCGTTTTTTAAGAAAAAATAGTATAAGAAAAATTTATCGATTAATGGAGTTGCTCTTATTGCTGTGAGACCTCGACCTATACAAATTCTCTCAGTTGCAATATTTATAGGGCCAACTGGTGCTCTTACAGAGATTAATAAATCCTCTTTCTTTGCTTCCTTGGTAATCGATGTTGTCCACGTTTTTGGTTTACCAAGATATTTTTTAGTGAAATCCTTTTTACCTTGATAAAAAGGCAAACCATTTCCATTTGTGTTATAAAATTTACTTTTTGGAGATTGACCTGAGATAACCTCACAAACATCTCCAATTTTCTTGATTTTTGCTTCTTCTTTCATAGCAAATTTTCAATTTCGTTTAATATATTTTCAGTTTTACGATCAAGGTCTTTTATTTCTTCCAATATTTCCTGAGGGTCGCGTAAAACAATCTCGTCATTCTTGTTGGGGTTCCTTACCGACAGGTCAATGGTCTCATGATCCACATCACTAATGTCCATGGTCCAGGAGTTTTCGCTTTCCTTTTTCGTTTTCTGCAATTCCAAAAACTCGGTAAGGTCAGCTTCTGACAATGGATCAGTTTTCCCCAAATTACGTTCCAAATTGAGCTGGTAGTACCAGATATTCCTGGTGGGTTTTCCTTTTTCAAAGAAGAGCACAATGGTTTTCACCCCCGCGCCGGTGAAGACACCACCCGGGAGGTCAAGAATGGTATGCAGATCACAGGTCTCGAGAAGCATTCTGCGCAAACCGATGGAGGCGTTATCGGTATTTGAAAGAAAGGTGTTTTTAATGACAATACCCGCTTTGCCGCCAGCTTTGAGGATCTTGATGAAATGCTGCAGGAAAAGGTAAGCGGTCTCTCCTGTTTTAATCGGAAAATTGTGCTGGACGGTCTTGCTTTCTTTGCCGCCGAAGGGCGGATTGGTAAGCACCACATCATAACGATCCTTTTCCTGAAAGTCCATGATGTTCACATTGAGTGTGTTGGTATGGAGGATGTTGGGCGTTTCAATGCCGTGCAGGATCATATTCATGATGCCAATGATATAGGCAAGAGACTTTTTCTCTTTCCCGTAAAAAGTTCTTTTTTGAAGGAATTTCGCTTCTGAAACAGAAAGGTTTTTACTATCTTTTAGGTAATTGAAAGCTGTGACCAAAAACCCGGCTGATCCAACCGCTCCGTCATAAATACGGTCACCCACTTGAGGGTCCACCACTTTGACAATGGTTTTTATCAAAGGGCGCGGTGTGTAATATTCCCCACCATTACGGCCGGCGTTGCCCATCCGTGCAATTTTCGCTTCATATAACTCAGACATCTGGAATTTGTCGTCGTGCGAATGAAATTGCAGACCGCTGGTTTGGTTGAGTACTTCACGGAGTGTGTAACCGCTCTGGATCTTGTTTGAAATTTCGTTGAAAATTTCCCCGATCTTATATTCAATCGTATCCGCGCTGACCGCTTTTTCTTTAAATTGCTTCAAGTATGGGAATAATTCCTGATTGACAAAATCAAGCAGGTCATCACCAGTCTTAGCGCGGTTGTGGTCGATGCTGCCATCCTTTTTTCTGGGAAGCGCCCAGCTTTCCCAACGATATTCAGAGTCAATAATAGGATTGCAGGATTTTCCAGCTAATTCTGCTGCAAGCTGCTTTTCTTTATCGAGATCATCCAGATATTTAAGGAACAGAATCCAGGAGGTCTGTTCGATATAGTCCAGCTCGCTGCTGCAGCCAGCGTCTTCTCTAAATGCATCGTCAATGTTTTTGAATATTTGCTCAAACAAGTATTTTCCTCCTGAAAATAAATCGTTGTTTATCTATGTTCTATTATGTATTATATAAGAACAAAGGACAAAAGAAGCGCAAATTAAAGGAATGCAAATGGAAATCAGGTATGGTGCGTTGGAAATCAGGAGAAGGAGATTGCCACGGTTTCCCATGGAAACCTCGCAATGACAAACGTTGATAGCCGTGAGTGGATACGTGACTCCATAAGCATGTACAATGATTGGTATGGTGAGCCATGAATATTGTGTTTATATTATGACGAAC
>Ga0255406_1022_pt1 | contig 16431 bp, 14 predicted proteins | sample ANMaggSeSYBR01F8_FD_182124 | JGI IMG/M metagenome (GOLD analysis project Ga0255406, IMG submission 182124) | Sediment cell enrichment communities from methane seep in Santa Monica Basin, California, United Staets - ANME aggregate JGI... | ecosystem: Environmental > Aquatic > Marine > Cold seeps >...
ACGGTGAAGACGGGTTGGGTGACTGCGGTATACCCGCGTCCGAGCGTAAACCTGAAAGCAAACATGCTGTACACGCGCTTATCGATATGGCAAACGCACACCCTGGTGAACTCAGCATTGTGGCAATCGGGCCGCTGACCAATATAGCTGTCGCGACCATGTTGGACCCTGACCTGCCCGGAAAATTTAAAGAACTAACCATTATGGGCGGCGCGTCATCCACGCCGGCATCCGTATCAATAATGATTCTGTTCATTAGTCTCCTCTTACTTCACTTGATTTTTTCTTCTAAGTCAGCATGCTTTTCTTCAAGATCAGAGCATGCCTGCTTGTAGTCAATGGTCATCCAGCCGTTATTCCTAAATAACCATTCTCCGTTGACCATTACATCCCGAACATGCTGCCCGGTGACTGCATACACCATAGCGGTATATATATCCTGTCCGCCCATTGGCGCCCATCCGATCTCATCCAGGTCAAGGGCAATTAGATCCGCCTTCTTTCCTATCTCCAGAGAACCAATTTCGTTTTCTTTCCCGATCGCACGCGCGCCGCCTAGTGTAGCCATATCAAGGATTGCACGAGTGGGTAGAGCGGCGGCGTCTTTTCGCAGTAAAGCCATCAGCTTGCCTGCCAGTGCCATTTCTTTGAACATATCATAGCTGTTATTGTTTGTTACGTTATCGGTGCCTAGTGCGACGTTCACGCCGGCTTCTAACAGCTCGACCAGTGGAGTAATTCCTGCTGCGTTTCGCATCCCAGAAGAAGGGGCTGCTGCTGCGGTGAAAGGTTTATCTTTAACTAAAGGCAGATCATCTAATGGAATGGCAATGCTGTGTGCGGCGATGATCGGGTAGTCAAGGAATCCCATCATGTCTAACTGAGTTATTGCGGAATGGCCGTATTCCTTTTTGCAGTGGTCGTTCTCTTCTTCGCCAGTAGCAAAATGTGTGTGGAATCCAGTGTTATATTTTTCTGCGAGTTCCTTTTCCAATTCCATTGCGGCAACACTGTTGTCTACGAAGAAAGCGTGCGGTCCCACCCATCCAGTCAGCAGGTAATCATCCTTTAGGGAATCTAGAAAAGCTGCTGCAGCTGCAAGCTCACGCTCACGAGCTTTTTCCTCCCCTAATTCCACAATACCGTAAGCGAGAACTGCCCGCAGTCCGCTTTTCCGCACGCTGGGGACGACCTGGTCCATCCAGAAATACTGGTCTACAAAACACGTAGTGCCCGTGCGGATCATTTCTGCGCATGAGACGGAAACAGCAGGGGGGAGCATATCAGGAGTCATTTCTAATTCCAGCACTCGGATCGTATTGAACCATCCATCAAGAGTAAACAAGGTGTGCCCTTCCACATGCCCTCGGAAAAGTGTCATGGGTGTGTGGGTGTGAGCGTTGATCAGCCCCGGCATAACTAATCGGTTGCCAAGATCGACCACTGTATCAAAATGTGCTTGTTGAGGGAGGTCTTTTTGAAATCCGATATCAACGATCCGGCTATCTTCAATGATCAGATAACCATCCTTATAAATTTGGTCTGCTGTGTCAAGGCATGCGACCATTCTGCATTTTATCAATTGTTTTTTCATGGGATAATTTTATCTGATATTTTCTAAAAATGATCTAACGTAAAAAAATCCTTTTTTAGAAAAAATATTTTGTTAATAACAACATCCATCATGATGTGTTTTAATTGACATTATTAAAAAGACAAAATTGTAAAATGAAGAATTTTAAAAGAATAATAAAGTTTATTTTATTAACAGGAGTTTTGGCTGCTTGTGCACCGGTATTCTCTTCCGGGGTGGCTGAAGTTAACCCGGAGGAGATCAGCGTTCCCTTAGATGTTCAACCGACCTCTACTAATATTCCTACACCCGCACCAAGCCCGTTTTCATTAGAAAGTTTGGCAAACCGGTCTTATGGAGACGGGGAATTCAATATTGAATATACCTGGGAACAGCAGGAAGAGTTTGTACGTTACAAGGTCAATTACTCCAGCGATGATCTTACAATTCATGGATTTGTTAATGTACCAGAAGGAAAAGGCCCGTTTCCTGTTGTGATTGCGCTGCATGGATATATTCCTGCCAGCCGATATGAAACTCTCGATTATTCCACTCGCTATGCGGATTCAATTGCCCGCAAAGGATATATTGTCCTGCACCCGAATATGCGAAATTTTCCTCCATCGGATTCATCCGGTTGGAGGCGCGATTATCAAAGTGGTTATACGATCGATGTGATGAATATGCTTGCCCATGTGAATAAAATGGCGGGACAGCCGGGCATATTTGAGAATGCGGACCTCAGCCGCATCGGCATCTGGGGGCACAGCTTGGGTGGAGGTACAGCTCTGCGTGTGGTTGGGCTGGTGGATGAGATCAAAGCAGCAGTCTTGTATGCGGCTGTTAGTCAGCGCTACACCAATGCGTCAACTGGTATTGAAATATTTGATTATGAAGGGAATAATGCCGCATTCAGCGTCCATCATGGGCAAGATGACGAGGTCATTTCTGTTGATTGGTCGCAAAGATTATGCGAGCAGTTGCAGGACGCTGGCAAGCAGCCCGAATGCTACTTCTATGATGGTCAACCGCATACTTTCTACAAGCAGGGCGAGGGAGACGCTTTATTTATCCAGCGCACGATCAAATTCTTAGATCTTTATTTAAAAGATAGTTAAGGTGCGAGTGAGTTCTTTCCTGATATCGTTTTGTGTCCTGTAAATCCCAGTTTAGATAGATATGGTGGTGGCAGAACCTGGTACTGATTGGTGGCTATCTACTTAGAATATGAAAACGGCGGTATTTTTAGTGTTCCGACGTGTGTGAATTTTGTCAGGTCTATGCCGATGATTAAGCTATCTATGTGCTTATCTACGTACCCAAGTATGGGAACCTATTCATGGCAAGATTAGATCGTGCTGTTGTCTAGATAAACTCGCACATCAGGAGAATATTTAATCTCACTATTCCTGGTTTACCCTAGTTGTCTCATATGTGTCTGAATTTATTTAATTTAAATGGTTGCAGAAAAGATGATTAACTATTATAATGGGTAAAACGTTATAACGTTATAACGTTATAACATATAAAAGAAGAATAATATGGAACCAATAATTTTTGATCACGAAAAAGGAATTCCGATATACCGCCAATTGGCTGAGTACTTTAAAGTACAGATTTCTAAAGGCGTTTACCGTCCAGGAGACTTATTGCCAAGTGAAGCAAAGCAAGTACGAGATTTGAGAGTAAGTCGTACGACAGTGCGACTGGCTTTTGGGTTATTAAATAACGCCGGTTTGATTAGGCAGGAACAAGGTAAGGGAACAATTGTTATATCGCAGATTCGCAGCAAACTTCCCATGTTATCTAGTTTTACGGAAGAAGTAGAACGACTGGGGTATACGCCTGGTATGGAACTACTTTCCCAGGGCGAGGAAAAGTTATCTATTAATGCTGCCAATGCTTTAGATCTGCATCCCAGAAAGAAAGTCATCAAAGTTGTTCGTTTGAGGTTGGCGGATAATAAACCAATCGGTATAGCTACTACCTGGTTGAATAATGTGAAGTATCCGGATTTGAAGGACATTGATTGTCGTGCGCTTTCTCTTTACAAAGTATACGAAAACCAGCTTGGACTCATTATCAAGAACGCAATAGAGAATGTACAGGCTGATATTGTAGATGAGCATGAGGTATCCAGATTGAAAATTGAACCCGGGTCTCCTGTACAGAGGATAACGCGCACAACATTTGCCATTAGCGAGAACGAATTTGGTACACCTATTGAATACGTTGAGGCAGTATTTAATGCTGCTGTATATAGTGTAGATATTGAGTTGTTTCGCCGTAAGAAAATGTAATCAATACAAACAGAAAGGTATTTTAAAATGAATCCTGTAGATAAATTTGCTGAGTTAGATCGGATTTTTGGTACTCGAAAACCTGTAATTGGGATGGTGCATCTTGAACCTTTGCCAGGTTCACCTCGCCATGACGATCGATCCATGAAGGAAATTACCGATTTTGCTTTGAGTGAGGCGCACTTATTAAAAGAAGCGGGTATGAATGGTGTGATCATTGAGAATTTTGGTGATGTTATGTTTTACAAACGTGTTCCACCAGAAACAATTGCGGCTATGACGTACGTCGCAACAATTATTGCACGGGAGGTCCCGGGATTAACCTTGGGTTTATGTGTGCTGCAGTCAGATGCAATTGCGGCTATGGCAATAGCTAATATTATTGGAGGAAAATTCATTCGCGTTCCATATTATACGGAAACTTATGTAGTAGATGCTGGGTTGTTGGATAGTATCGCTGCTGAAACACTGCGGTATCGAAAATTCTTAAACGCGGATGTCAAGATATTTGCAGATGTGCATATCAAACATGGATATCCGATCTCGCAACGGCCGATCGGAGAATCAGCCAGAGATGCAGAACACCGTGGATTGGCAGATGCAATTCTTGTAACAGGTGTCGCCACTGGTGCTGAAACAAAAATGGGTGATTTAAAGGAAGTGAAAGAATCTGTTGATTGCACTCCGGTTTTTGTAGCCAGTGGTGTGGATGAAAAGAATCTGCCCTTATACAAGGGCATTGCTGACGGCATTATTTTAGGCACAAGGATTAAAAAAGATAATGATACTGAAGCGCCCATTGACCCTGACAAATTGAACCGATTTATGGAAATTGCAAGAAAAACGTGGTCAGAATAGGAGATTTTCAGAAATGAGTATGTACCCAGACGATAACCGCTATCAGAATTTTGTAGACTTATATGGAGTTAATAAACCAATTATTGGTATGGTTCATCTTCCCCCCTTACCGGGTTCCCCAATTTATAACGGTAAAGGATTAAGTGAAGTTATTGAACATGCGCTGTATGATGTCAACGAGCTTCAGGAAGGTGGCGTGGATGCTCTTGAAATAGAAAATTTTTCTGACCCAACCTATTATCCCCATGAAGTTGGTCCTGAACTAGTTGCAGCCATCTCGGTCGTTTCTGACCATGTTATGAAGGTTGCCCGAGTACCGGTTGGCATTTGCATTCTTTCTGATCCGAAAGCATCCTTGAGTGTTGCCCATGCGGTTGGAGCTCAATTTGTACGGGCCACTTTTTTCACTGAAGCATCTGTGGATGTATCTGGATTGGTTTTACCAAAGCCGCATGAGTTATTACGCTTTCGGAAATTTCTGGATTCTTCAATAAAAATCTATGCAGATGTTCACATAAAACATTCTGCCCCGTTGGTTAAACGACCATTGGGAGATTCAGCTTTGGATGCTAAATATTTTCTATCGGATGCCATCATCATCAGTGGAACTCATACTGGCAAAGAAACCAAGATAGACGATATTCAAGAGGCTAAAGAAGCTGTAGAGAAGTTTCCAGTATTGGTGGGAAGTGGTTTTAGAAAAGAATCAGCCGAGATGATTTTTAAATATGCAGATGGTGCAATTGTTGGAACCTCGCTTAAAAAGGATGGAATTAGTTCCTATCCCGTTGATCGCAAACGCGTACAAGATTTAATGGAAACTGTCAAAGAGCTTCGGAAAAATATTGAATAACTCAATGATGAATACTTTTAAAATCCTAAATGAGGAGGTGAATGGAATCCAAAAAACACATTAAGTGCGTAGTATATGTTTGAACTGACCAAAATAAAAATTGTAATGTTAAGGAGTAGACTAATGAATAAGAATAGATTTTTTCTCGCCCTTTCACTTCTGATAATCCTCTCTTTTGTGGTTTCATGCGCTCCAGAAGTTGTAGAAGCCCCTGCCGTAGTTGAACCAGCGGAAGAAGAGGTAGAAGAAGAGGTAACTGAAACAGAAGTAATCGAAGAGGTCATTACAGTGGCGGTTGTTGCTGGCGGCGAGATTGGCGATTTGGGATTCATCGATTCTGCCAATGAAGGTTTAATGAAAATGGAAAGCGAACTTGGCTTGAATACCGAAATTCTTCAAACCCGCAATGATGCAACACGCTTTCTGGATGATCTGATTTCTGCTGCTGAAATGGCTGACCTAATTTTTGTTGTTCCCGGTTACTTTTTTGATGAACAACTCAAACAGGTTGTACCCCAATTTCCAGACAAGACTTTTGTGTATGTGGATGGCGAAACAGCCATTGAGGGTATGACCTCACTGCGTTTTCTTGAGAATGAAGGCGCATTTTTAGCTGGTGCTAAACCTTTCTGATTGCTATCCACACCAACCACATATTTCTCGGCTTCTTTTGCAGCTTCAAAAACTCCCAACCCTGTTGGGCCCGCCGCCTGGAAAATAATGTCCACGCCCGCCCCGTACATTGCCAAGGCAGTTTCCTTGCCGATTGCCGGATCAAAATGTGTACCTGCAAATCGATTCAATACTTCAACATCAGGTACAGCATGGGTTGCACCTTGATTGAAACCGACTAGATAGTTATGGATAACTGGCATATCAAAACCACCCATGAAACCAATGTATGTTGCATCATCAGTATTCGGCAGAGCATCCTTCTCGGTGGTCATTAATGCTGCCAATGCACCAGCTAAAAACGGTGTTGGAATTGACTACGGTGGAATAGAACCTGATCTTGTTCCTCAGGAAGTCAAGGACAAAATCGCGGAATACAGTCAGATGATCATCGATGGAGGAATCGTCGTCGAAGAATATACTGGCGAGTAAAGATTTTATAAAATGGGCGGGCCGGGATAAAGAAGTACTCCAACCCGCCCATTTTTTCTTACCAAAAAACGCCACAGGAGATTAACGCGTGACTTATGCGATTGAAATGAACCGGATTACTAAAATCTTTGGTAAAACAATTGCCAACGACAATGTTAATCTTGCGGTTAAAGAGGGACATATACATGCTGTTCTTGGGGAAAATGGGGCCGGTAAAACAACATTAATGAGAATTCTGTTTGGAGAGGAAAAGCCTTCTGAGGGGAACATAAAAATTTTTGGAAAGCCCGTAAATATAACCAGTCCTGCAGCAGCTTTGAGGTTGTCCATAGGGTTTATCCATCAGCATTTTACATTGGTTAATGAATTCACCATCGCCCAAAATTTTGCTTTGGGGATTGAACCCAGAACCGGCTTGATTTTTACAGACTACAAGAAAGTTAATGAGAAAGTCAAGGAAATCATTAAAATGCTGGACCTGCCGACGAACCTCTCGGCACAGGTGGGTACATTTTCTGTGGAAGAGCAGCAGATTATCGAAATTGGGAAAGTACTATATAGGGGAGCGAAAATACTTATTTTAGATGAGCCAACCTCTGTTTTAACACCTCAACGAATCGTGAAACTGTTAGATATTCTCAAGGTATTGAAAAAACAAGGGGAAACAATCATCTTAATCACCCATAAACTGGAAGAAGCTCTTTCAATTGCGGATGAGATCAGTGTACTTAGAAAAGGAAAATTGGTCGCAACTTTACCGAGAGATCAGGTTGACCGAGAAGGATTGGTTCGGTTAATGGTTGGCGATGAACCATTAATTAAAATTGAACGAGAAGAACAATCATATAAAGAATCATTGATACAAATAAAAGATTTGTCCATAACCTCGGCCACTCATAAAAAAGTTAATAAGATAAACCTGGATATTCACCGTGGAGAAATATTTGGTTTAACCGGTGTGGGCGGGAATGGGCAGGATGAATTGGTCGAAGCCCTGATTGGTTTACGAACTGCAAGCGAAGGCGAAATTATATTTAAAGGACAAAACATCATCCATTGGGATATTAAAAAAAGGAGAATGAGCGGATTCGCTTATGTAGCTGAAAACAGGATTAAGAGAGGGTCGGCGGTTTCACTGTCTGTTTTTGATAACCTGATTATGGGCCATCATTACTGGCCTGATTACCGGCGGGGGTTAATTCTTAATCAAAGGAAACTGCGTGATTATTCGGTAGAAATCATTAGAAAGTATAATGTGGTAGCCGATTCTTTAGAAATAAACGCAGGTAGCCTTTCCGGTGGAAACTTGCAAAAGCTAATCATCGGTCGGGAATTTTCTTTTAATGCATCTTTTTTGATCGTAGCATACCCTAGTCAGGGTATTGACATCCGCACAACGAAATTAGTTCATTCTGAATTGCTTCGGCGCAGGCAGGAGGGATGTGCTATCTTGCTCATATCTGGAGATTTAGATGAGATCTTCAGTTTGAGTGATCGTATCGGTGTGATGTATTCCGGAGAGTTAGTTGCAACCACTTCCCCGTCAGAGACAAACCGCATTGAATTGGGTCAATATATGACAGGGGCTCGGAGAAAAAAGGTATGAAATCTTCAACAAATTTCCGCAGGCAAGTCATGCGCCAATCACTAAGTTTGATCAGTGCTATTGTGTTGGCTTTAGTTATTGGTCTGTTCTTGTTAGCAATGGATGGATTTACACCGGCTGAGGTTCTAAAAGGTGCTTATGCCGGAACTTTTTCTTCTGATTTTCGTTTTGCAAACATGATTTCACGCTTGATCATTATTTCCCTGGTTGCGCTCGCAGCAGCGGTGCCATTTAAAGCAGGTATCTGGAATATCGGTGGAGATGGACAATTGGCCATCGGGGCTTTCTTTGCGGCTTTTGTTGGGTTTTCTTTATCCGGTTTGCCAAAGATCATACACCTAACATTGGCTATCTCAGCAGGTATGCTGGGGGGCGCGTTCTGGGCTAGTATACCAACCTACCTGCGTTATAAATTCAAGGCCAACGAGATTGTTACAACTATTATGATGAATTACCTGGCAGCATTAATTACAGCGTATTTAGTAAACTATCCGTTTCGTGCGCCTGGATCATCAAATGCTGAGACACCTGTAATCGCTGAAAGTGCAACATTAATGACAATGGTTCCGCTGTCAAATCTGAATACCGGACTATATCTGTCTATCGCGGCATTCTTGATCATCTATTTCCTTGATCGAAAAACTATATGGGGATATGAGTGGCGTATATTGGGTGCTAATGAAGAGTTCGGGCGTTGTGGTGGAGTCAGTGATACAAAAATGCGTTTTCTTTCAATGTGCATTGGTGGAGCTTTAGCAGGGTTGGCCGGTTCAATTCTTGTGTTGGGGGCGTATCATAAATTCATTCTGGGGATGGGGGGCACAGTTGGGCTCAACGGGGTATTGATTGCCCTGATCGCAGCAAACAGTCCAGAACTAATCCTGTTTGTGTCTATGATATTTGCATTTCTTCAAAGCAGTGCAGTAGGAATGCAGGCGAAGCTGGGTGTCGCGATTGAATTAAGTGATATTCTTCAAAGTGTAATAATTTTGATGGTGATTACGAGAAGCAAAATCTGGGCGTTGATCTCAAAAATATTCCCCCATAGAGATAAAGGTGATTATGACAGCAATAATTGAGTTTATCCGGGCATCATTAAGATTAACCACGCTTCTATTATTGCCCGCTTTAGGTGGTGCTTATATGAATGTGGCAGGAGTTCCTAATGTAGGGATGGAGGGAATGATGCTGATAACTGCGCTGGTTTCATATATCGTCAGTTTTACTACTGGCAGCTGGCTGTTGGGTCTTATAGCAGCTATCTTGACCGGAATGCTAGTGGGAGCTGTGTATGCTCTTTTTGTGCTGCGATGGAAAGCAGATATATTTGCGGTTGGCATCACGCTAAATGTGTTGATGAGCGGTGTTTGTGCATATATAATTCGAAGGTATTACAATCAGGAATCCATGCTCATCGTGCAGGATATTAAATTGTTCCCGCATATTTCACTGTCTTTCTTGGAATCACATCCTCATTTATACTTACTGCTCAGCGACTACTCATTTCTTATTCCAAGCTCTATTCTACTGACTTTTGTTACTTATATTGTGCTTTTTCATACACCCCTTGGCTTTTGGTTGAGAGCTGCCGGTTCCAATTCGTCAGCGCTTATGGTTTCAGGTAAGAATGTGAATAATATCCGCTTTATTGCATTTATGATCAGTTCTGCTTTTTGCGGATTGGCAGGGGCACATCTTTCTTTAGGTTATTTAGGTATGTTCGCGTTATCTTTGGTTGCAGGAAGAGGTTTCGTTGCTTTAGCGATCGTATTATTTGGCAACAGCAATCCGGTCGCAATTATTATTGCCAGCCTGATTTTTGGAATAGCGGAATCAGCGAAATTGCGTATTCCAACCGAAGTATTAGCTCCTCAATTTCCATTAATGCTTCCCTATATTCTCACTATTCTGGCGATCTCTATCATGGGGAAATATTCCAAATCTCTTATCCATAATGACTAGGCAATTTGTAAATTGAGGTTGGAATTTGTAAACAAAGAATATAAGAATAAAATTCAGGTATCGTAAGGAGAGCATGAAGTTTTTTTTATAATAAGATTTAGGTAAACACAGCTTATTTAACGCTCCTTTTTTGATTGGAGAACTATGAAAACAGTTATGGGAGTTTTGGGACCTATTCAAGAGAAGGATCTTGGATTCACCCTTCCACATGAACATCTTTTCACTGATTTAAGTTGCTATTGGAGCGGGGAATATAAAGAAAAACTTTCCCCTTTTATTACTGATGATGAGGAATCCTTAAAGAAAAGAGATGAAGTCATTCGTAATCCCTGGGATTACAGAGATAATTGTGTCCTTGATGATGTGGATGGCGCAATCCATGAAGCCAAAGCATTTTATGAATATGGGGGAAAAACAATTGTGGATGTATCTCCATATGAAGGTATGGGGCGAAATCCAGTTGGATTGCTTACCGTAGCAGAAAAAACATCAGTCAATGTGATCATGTCCACTGGAAGGTATTCAGAGCCATCCATGAGCAAAGGGGAAAGAGAGATGGACGTGGATCAGATCGAAAAAATCTTTTTAGGTGAATTTGAGAATGGTGTAATGGAAAACTCAGAAATCATACCAGGTTTACTGAAGGTGGGTTTTGTGTCTGGCATCGACAAAATTTCTGAAATTCGCTCACTTCGAGCAGCAGGAAGGGCGCAAGACAAAATAGGATGTGCTCTTAGTGTCCATCCACACATTTGGGAACCGGACAGCCACCTCATTCTTGATATATTGGAGGAAGAGGGATGTGACCTGAGAAAAGTGATTCTTTGCCATCAGGATTATTTGGGAGGTCAGAGTGAATATTTGGATTCGCTTGCTAAACGTGGAGCTTATATTGAATTTGACACATTTGGATGCGGCTTTATAAATGACAGAATGTGGCAGCAGTCAGAATTGGAAAAGATCGGTTTTTTAGAACAGCAAGTTGAATTAGGTAATGAAGAGCATATATTAATTTCTGGTGACATGTGTTTAAAAATCATGTTGTCTTTTTGGGGAGGAATAGGACTGGTTAATATACTTAAATTTCTTATTCCTTCAATGAAGTTATGTGGCATCAGTGATGAGTTGATCCAAACGATCACAATTGACAATCCTCGTAGGGTTTTTTGTCATTAAACTTGGTAACAGGAGATAAATTAATGAATTTTGGAAAAGATTTGGCTCAGATACAAACCTTGGGTATTGGTGACGCTATGGTTGATTTATATACACGGGCTTCTCAATTACCCCCAAAAGGAGGAAACATCTGGTGTACAGCGGTTGAGATGAGCCCTGGAGGAACAACTGCTAACGTTTCAGCAAACCTTGCTAGGCTTGGGATCAGTTCGGCTTTTATTGGCCGGGTTGGAAGCGATCCTTACGGAGAGTATATCATTGACGAATTCAATAAAGTTGGAGTGGAAACGGGAGATATATTTATCAAAAAAGGTGCCTTCACAGGGATAGTTTTGGGAATTGTTGATGATCAAGGTGAACGGACTTTTATAGCGTGTGCGAAAGGATCGTCGCATACTTTGCTCACAAAATCGGATGTCCATCAGATAAATTTTGAAAAATATAAAAATATCCATACTAGCGGTGTATGCTTGGTTGAACAGCCAGCCAGGGAATCATTATTAGCCGCAATGGAAATTGCTCATACCCTTGATAAGAAAATTTATTTTGATCCCAACCTGCGTTTGGAGGGTAATATTTTTCCTGAAGAATTACGTGAGGCACAATACAAGGCGATTAGCCTTTCTGAGGTTATTCTAATCGGAGAAGAGGAACTCTATCTGCTTTGTGGATGTGCTTCAATTGAAGAGGGGAGTGAAAAATTGTTAAAAAAGGGAGCGGAATTGATTGTCGTAAAACAAGGAAGCAAAGGAGTGGTTGCAATCACTAGTAAAGAAGAAAAAATCGTTCCTGGTTTTAATGTGAAGGTTTGCAACACAGCCGGCGCGGGTGATGCTTTTGATGCCGGATTTATTGCCGCTCAATTACGCAATGCAAATCTACTTGATGCATTAATTTACGCAAACGCAGTGGCTGCAATTAAAGTAACCAGAAAAGATGCCAGGTCGGTTCCCACCCATATTGAGACCACCGAGTTTTTAAAGAAAAGGAATATTCAGGTTGGAATGAATGTTGAAAGTAATTAATCATTCGGACAGTTATTTTTGGTTCGATAATTGAGGGTTTAGTAGATGTTATTCATGAAGGCCTAATATCTAATTCATAGAAATACTATATTTATATTCAAGCTGTTAAGAACACCGCATTTTTAAAAAAAGAATTAAAAGGTAGTTTGTATCATTGACACGATGCCTGAAAAATATTCTGTAAATATTTTTTCACGAAAAGAGGCCGGAAACATTGGTAATTGTTTTTATCAATCTAAGTTCTTTCCTGATATTGTTTTATGTCTCGTAAAGGGTGAATTTCGGTTAGAATTATTTCTTTCGTAAAATAAATTCTTTTCACCGTGAGAATGAGCATTCAAGAAAGAGTAATGGTAAGCATGAAGAATATCTTCACCAGTTATGTTAAGAACATCAAAGGTTTCGATTGCAACATCAAACTTTATTTAGCTACCGTCTTTGTCAGCAACCTTGGTTTTGGTGCATTTCGTGCGGTTTTTAATTTATATATCCTTTCAATGGACATGACACCTGCTTTTCTGGGCATCGTCTTGAGTTTAACGCCTTTTGCGGCTGCGATTGCATCTATCCCGATTGGTTTTCTTGCCGAAAAGATCGGATATAAACGCTCATTTCTTCTGGTTAACTTTGTCATCGGCGGCGCATATTTTATGCAGATAATCAGCCCCAATCAAGCTCTCATAATGATTGGCGCATTCCTGGCAGGCTTGGCGGCATGCGGAAATTTCATCATTCAGCTCCCCTTTGTATCCCATTATGCAAAGGAGAACAAGAACCAAGCCTACACACTCATGAGCTTAGTTTTTATGCTGGGTAATTCTATCGGTGCGTTGATTGGCGGATCAATTTTCAATTGGGTCGATTTGCTATTTTCCAATGAGGCGCTGTCTTATCGTGTAATATTGGCGTTCTTTAGTTTGGTCATTATCGCAGGCAGTATTCCCCTTTTCTTCATGGATGAAGATAAACCAACTGCTCATAAAAAGATCAGTCTGTCACCGTATCTGAAAGGAATTGATATCACTACGGTTAAGTTTGCTGCCGTGGAAATATTCATTGGGTTTGGACTGGCATTCGTGGCTTTATTTCTGAATGTGATCTTTGTGTACTATTTCAATTCTTCTTTGGAGATGTTTGGCATAATGAGTGCGGTACTGGTGATCCCAGTGATCTTTTTTCTTTTTACTGGTCCTTCTATTGCGGAAAAGATCACAGGTCTTCGGGTTGTCCTCATCAGCCGTTTTGTATCGATATTTTTGACGCTCATGGTTGTTTTGACCCAGAACGTGTATATTGGAAGTGGCGCATATATTCTCTACCGTTCGCTATTAGGGCTGGCGCAGTCGCTGTGGTTCGCGTTCGCAATCTCTCTGGCAACCAAACGCTCTCGTATGGCTACTGCTGCCTGGCTGGAGATCACCTTCCAGATCGGGCTTGGGATTGCAGCGTTGGTCGGGGGCAGGTTGATTGCCAGTGAATCCTACCTCATGCTGGGCATCCTTTCTTCTGCAGCGACAGCGATGTCATTCTTGCTGACATACTTGTTCTTTGGGCGAAAAAGAGCTCAACCGCAAACGGGATAAAAACCCTTTTCTATGAATATTGTTGATAGTAAGTTTCGTGAAGAACTGAAACCGTAAAGAGAAGACAACTCAGAAAACAGATTTTTTATGATACCCAAAATACCAGGAATTGCGTTTAGTCTTTTATTTTTTGAAGATGTCTAATAGTTGGGTTGAAACTTCTAAAAAGGTGAATAATTGTGAGAAATGGATGACGCCATATCATGTGTGGTCCCGCATAACGCATCACGGTTCTGATCTGCAATCGCATTTCCTGCTGGTAGCAATGGGTTGGGCACTGCGAACAGGTAGGTTTATTCTTTTTCCATGGGCAGTGATCAATTTGGTCTTGTGAGTAATTCAGCAGCGCCGCACATGAATCACACAGTTCGCTGTTTTGGGAGTGGTTGCCGCGGCAGTGCAGCTTGATCATTGCGGCAATCGTCCTTTTTTCAAGCGTATTTGTATGATTCGCGCTAAATATTTTCATGATAAAAACTTTTTCATTTTTCTTTGTCAAATCGCGGCCAAAACCAGAAGAGCGATTAGATTAAGCAAAGATTATATATTAGAGAAAATGGTAAAAATATTAACTTTTTCTTAAAAACCTATAATGCTGCGTTAGGATAGGCTGAAAATTCTCAAATGGCTAATAACTTGCAAAAATACCAGATCGGATCTTCTTCTATTTGGAAAAGCAATAATTCGAAACAGTGGTTTATTTTAGGTTTACTGAGTGAATAAATTTAGGAGATAAGATTTGAAGATTCTTTCATCTTCAATAAGAGGGGAAATTACGATCCTTCCTTCTGCAATTAAAAGCAGGATGGTTTATTCATATTATAGGATTGCTGACTTGGATACGTTTTGAATTAGAAATGAGTTGTTAAGTTAGACGAGTAGCTTTCGACTTATTTTGACTTTTTACTGGAGCATTAATTTTTCGGCAAGCTTTAAGTGAGTTTTTAGAGAATCACCTTGACTTGCTGTGGATACACCGATTGAAATATTGATAGGCCGCTTGGCGTGTTTCTTGTTGTAGGCGCTGAGCCGTTTTTCGATGCGGCCAATGACTACCTGTGCAGTGGAGGGGTCTACGTTGGGCAGGATGACGGCAAATTCGTCTCCACCGTAGCGGGAGAGGATATCTTCCGGGCGGAACACTCTGGCAAAGAGCCGGGCGACATTGATGACCATTTCGTCGCCTATTTTGTAACCGTGTGTTTCGTTTATCGTTTTCAGATCCTGTATTTCTGCTGTGATAATGCTGATGGGGAAAAGGCGGCTTTTTTCCAGGCGGGATAGTTCGGTCTCAATGAAGAGGCGGTTATAGAGCCCGGTGAGGGCGTCGTGTGTGCTGAGGAAGGGGACATTCCCGGCCGATTCGCCGAACTGCAGGTCCAGCAAATGCGGTTCGCGGCGCATGGCACCCATAGCCGCGATGAGGATGATGCCAATAATGATACTGATCGACAACCAGATGAAAATGGAATAGAGGGTTTTGCCCATCAGAGTGAGGTTAACTGAAGGCAGGAGGTTCCCGGATGCCGACAATAGACTCAAGACGATAAAGACCGTAATGACCAGGAAAATCGCGATCCAACGGTCGCTTCGGTCAAGAAAGAGGATGGCGAGCATCGCAAAGAACAGGAGCCCCATCGGTCCGGAAATATCATTGGCGGGGCCGCCTAAAAAGTAGGTCTGCATGGTAACGGCAATCAGTATACCCCCCAAAATTACCCGGCTGGCAGCCCGAATTTTATCCGAACGAATAAACCAGAGGGTTATTAATGCCATTACAAGAATCAGAGATTCTATTAACATATCTGTCCAGTGGGCGGGTGGAAAAGCGGGGTGCACGGTCATGACTATCCGGATGGTAACAAAAACCGCGCCAAAGACAATGAAAGCTAAACATAAGATGATCAGGATGCGCGCGATGAGCCCCTTTTCAAAAGCATCTTGAATCCCCAGCCACTCAAAGAATTTTTTCATATAATTCACCTGGTCACCATAATACTTATTAATTTTATTGTAAAAGAGGTTTTTGGTATAGACGAGCAACAATAATTCCACGCCAATGAATACAGTTTATTATACATAATAAATCTTCATACTCAAACTAATTTCTGAAAACAACAAAGTGAATTTGAGGAAAGAATGTTGTCTAATTGTTTTGGATTAACTCTTTGTGTATATTCAAAAAACATCTAATTTGGAATTCGCCATACAGCGATCAGCCCGTCAGCGTTGGCAGCGACAAGTGTGCTGCCATCCGGCGCGAAGGCTATATCAGTGATAGAACTGCCAGTGAGCGTTATGCGGGACCACACATGATATGGCGTCATCCATTTCTCACAATTATTCACCTTTTTAGAAGTTTCAACCCAACTATTAGACATCTTCAAAAAA
>Ga0255406_1023_pt1 | contig 16226 bp, 10 predicted proteins | sample ANMaggSeSYBR01F8_FD_182124 | JGI IMG/M metagenome (GOLD analysis project Ga0255406, IMG submission 182124) | Sediment cell enrichment communities from methane seep in Santa Monica Basin, California, United Staets - ANME aggregate JGI... | ecosystem: Environmental > Aquatic > Marine > Cold seeps >...
TCGGCCAAGATATAACTGAAAGAAAAAGGGCGGAGCAGTCGCTGCGCCAGAGCGAAGAGAAATTCCAGGTTCTGTTCGAATCTGCTCCAGACGCGTATTACCTGAGTAAAGAAGATGGAAACTTCATTGATGGAAATTTGGCGGCAGAAAAAATTACTGGCTATCAGCGTGAGGAATTGATCGGCAAGAGTTACTTAAAAAAAGGGTTATTATCGGTGACTCCTTTGTGAGCGAGGCGATACTTGATTTACCTGGGATTGTCCCGTCAGGGGTGAATCTGTCAATTAACCCTGGCGAATCTTCAACAACCGAATGATACTGTTCTTCTTTTTCTCTCACCTGATCAAGCAGGCGCGCGTTCTCGATCACCCCAGCTAATTGATTTCCGATCGATTCCAGCAGGTCCAGATCTTTTTGTGAGAAAGCATCCACCTTGGTCAAGTTATCGGCAAAAATGATGCCAATAACTCGCTTATTGTACAGAAGCGGAACAGCGATCTGAGATTTTATCTTTCTGATATTAGGCCCATTCATCAGCTTGAAATTGGGAGATTTAGATACATCTTTAACTAAAGTTGGCTTCTTAGTGCGAAGGATTCTGCCAGCCTGGCTGTCCTCAATTGTAAATTCAAGCCTTTTGATTTCGCTGTCAGTAAAGCCAGCCCAGGCCTGAACTTTTACCACTTTTCTTTCTTCGTCATAAAGAAAGATCGAGGTGGTTTCGGCGGGTGTAATAACCTTCACGATCTGACCCGCAATGAAAAACAACAGGTCATCCAGATTGGTCTCAGTGCTTGCCTGGCGGCTCAAGGCCAGCTGCATCTTAATCTCCTGCTCTGATTGCATGCGCTCGGTGATGTCAAAGAAGGAAGCCACGCTTTTCTTTGTGCCCGGGATCATGTTCACAGAGAGGAGGATGTTTCTGGCATTACCCTCTCTATTGATGAACTGGAATTCATATTGTTTTATTGCAGCGCCTGGATCGATCCGCCGCTGCTGATGATAATCCTTCATCCTTTTCAGATCATCTGCCCCAACAAACTCAGTCCAGCTCATCTTGCCTTCCAATTCCTCTTTGGAGTAGCCAGATATTTTTTCAAATGCTCTGTTTGGCATCGAGATGGTAGTATCTTCCTCGATGATGACGGTTGGCAGCGACGTGGTCTCAAAAATGGTCTTCAGGTAATTCTCACTCTCTTTAAGCGCCTGCTCCGCCTGCATCTGCTCAGTGATGTCCTTTGCACTTTCAATCACTCCAGTAATTTTTCCGTTAGTGTCTATAAGCGGATATGATGAAAGCTCGATCCACCCGATGGGTTTTTCCTCATTGGGATACGGAACCACCGCAAGATGCTGTTTCCCGTCTTCAAGGGTTTGGATGGAAGGGCACCATGGACAAATAGATTTTCTGCCCTGATACACCTGGTAGCATTTCTTACCGGTTAATGGCATTTTATCGGAATACAACTCTTCCATCCATTTATTGGTTCCGGTAATAACAAGTTCTGTGTCTAAAACACTAATTCCATTTTGGATAGCATCGAAAACATTGGCAATATATTGTTCACTGTTTTTAAGCTCTTTTACTGCCTGTTCCTTCTTCCCCTCTAACTCAATATTGAATAATGCAAAGGTGATATCCCCGGCTACTTCCTCTAACAGGGAGAGTTCTTCTTCATCGATGATAATGTCGACCCCGAAAGAAACCGATATAATTCCATACACTTTTTCAGCATGCTCAAGTCGAATGGTCATGCGACCCTTATCGGAATATATATCTGTGATCGTGCAGTCAGCGCAGGTGGAGGATGGGTCATCGATCTTCACAGGTTTCGAACGCGGCTGTGCCAGCCTGACACAGGCAGGGAATTTACCCTGTTTTAGCTCTTTCAGCAGTGGTGTGAAACCTTTTCCCAAACCGGATTCGGCGCTGTCTAAGTATTTGCCGTGCTTGTCCAGCAGCATGATCCAGGCAGTGGAATATCCGCGTGTCCCGGTCAGATTGTCGCAAATCTCTTGTATCAATACATCACGATTTTTTTCTCGTATGATGAGCTGGTTGACATTGCGGATAGCACGCAGTACGAGTGTGAGGTGCTCTACTTTCTCTTGCGCCTGAAACCGCTGAATGATCATGCCTAAACGTTCAGCAACCGCATCAATCAATGCACCTTCCTCTTTCAGGAAAGGACCCCGGTCACTTTTTGGTTGTTCTTCAAGGTAGAAAACTTCAACCGATCCCGCGCGTTTACCTTCCACCTTGATCTCGCCTGCCAGCTTCCGCTTTGTTTCACGGAAGTTTCCGGTTTTGTATTCCCGGCTACCCAGCGTGATGCGGGCGCAGGTGATTTGCGGGTACTGACAGGTGGGGGGCAGGAGCTCCGCACACCCCTGAAGGATCTCCGCTAGTGAGATACCAGGGGTCTCGACCAGGGATGAAAGGCCGTACAGGCAGTCTAATTCTTTGACACGTTCTCCAAGTTTGTGGGCTTGTTTTTTGTAAATGTCATTATTTTGGTGGGGTTCAGTTTTGACCGCTCGTAACTCAGTTAGGCGTTTTTGCAGGGCTTTGATTTCAGTCAATAATTGAGCTTTTGTTTTTGCGCTCATACTTCTCCCACAATTATTTTTCTGGACATTTAGATAGTGGTTAATCCATTAAAATTGACAAGAATAGATCATTGTTACTATGACTTCCTTATTGAAAGGTGATTATATTTATTATATAGTATATATCTCGAATCGCCTTTCCCGGTGCAATTCCTCTGGAAACAATGGACACAAAGAGCAACTGACTCTTAATCAGTAGGTTTCCTCATAAAAGACCTTTGAATTCACCATTGGTGAATTCAAAGCCACTTCGGTCGCAGGTTCGATTCCTGTGCAGATCGCTGAATTTACGGGAGAAACCCTCGTTTTATATATTAAAGTGATTATTGCGATTATCTCAAAACACTCTTGACAAAATCCAAATATATAGTATATAATAAGAATACTTCAGTATACATGAAGTAATAATATTATCGGTAGATAAGAGGTGAAAAATGTTTTATGAAAGAAAGACTAAAGATCGCAATATCATTAAAAACTTCTCGATTCCAATAGTTGTACTACCATTATTTGCTTTGATATGGAGGTTGTTTGGTGTCGCATTAGCATTTTATTCGTTGGGTGGTGTGTATATTTTATTGTCTGTAATGCCATTCATCACTTTCTTGAGAACCAGAAATTCAGGTTTTTTAGCTGTAACAATGTTTATGGTTTTTACTGGTCTGGTATCTATTAGTGCTCCACCAGTAATTAATGATAAAAGTGATTTAGGTATGGTACCAATATTACTTGTTGGAATGTATGCGTCAATGATGGTGACTGCATATCTTACATTAAATCGAAAGCTAAAATGGAGAGGGCAAGAAATATTTGAACTGGCAGCCATGTCAGTGGAGGATACTGGAAATAGTTTTACATCCAGACCTCGTCCCACGGGACAAATTTCGATCAGTAAAACTGAAATGATCCGTTTCATTGATTTCATAACTACAAATCTGATCGCATTTGCATTCAGAGAAGAAAACCGGATTGTCTTTGTCCTCAGCTTACCAGGGAATGACACTCCATATATTCTTGGATTAAAAAAGGATTACAACAAAGATACCTGGGTAGCAATAGATTGTGATGGAAAAGTTGCAGTGAACATCACACAAGAGGATTATTTGCTGTTTAAACAGGACCTTGATTTCGATCAACTTTGCCAATCAGTCGGAAATGTCTTTATAGAATTCCTTAATTTGTCCCAGGATGGAAAAGAATCTCAAATCATTGACAGAATGAACGCATTAAGACTCCATCCATTCTCATAGGGAGAGGTGCAATATGGAATATAAAAAAGCTGCACAATTGAGTGCATATCTTTCAAAAGATTATGCGGATGATTTTTTCAAATTGCTTGTAAACTATCAGGATATTTCTGCATCAGAGGCTGCATCCAGATTGAGCTTGCATATCAGGACCGCTCAGGATTTTTTTGATGGGCTGTCAGAACTTGGGGTATTAAAAAAGACTGAGGTTCATGAAAAGAAGAGACCCTATTTTCGGTACAACCTGGTCTCGTCAAAGATCAAGATCGATATCGACCTGAATGAATTCGCGAAGGAAAACCCAAGTGAAGGGCTGGCTCGTTTAGTTAGAGAAATGAAGGAAATTGGAGCAAACTTTTCTGTAGCTCGTTCTGGCGACAGTTTTAGTTCTGTAACTATTTGGGAAGGTGAGGGGCGTGAGCGTCAAGTTAAAAATATCAGTTTGACAACACCCCAAGGAAAATTCCTTTTCCATTTACCATTCCCACAATCAAGGCCGCTTTCAATAGCTGAAGTTATGGAGAAGGCTGGAGTTGATCTTGAATACTCAACTGAGATCCAGGATATTGTTGATGAATTGATCAGGCTTGAGGTTATTGAAGTGATTTTATAGTAATGAGGATAATATTTAACATTCAAAAATGGAGTGTTTATGGAGAGAACTATAAAATGAGAAACATTCATAACAACCGCCCCTTCTAGGATAAAAGGCATAAACAACACGAAACAGCCAATATATGGGAGTATAGTGGGTGCCCCTCTTAAGTCAGGGGACCTATAAGCCCATTATCGTGGGCTCAAATCCCTCTCCTGCTAGCTTTTTTTCAACAAGACTGTATAAAATAGTAAAAATGCCGTTCCTTCTTATGCAAATGGTGCAACCGTGGTGCGACCTGAGTAGAAACTATAGAAACAATAGACACAATAGAAAGTTTTACCCCTGCTTTTGTCACTCTGTAGACATAATAGAGACTATAGAGAGGATAGAGTGAATCAAGGATAACTCTTAATCAGTAAGTTCGGGTCAAAGAGACCTTACGACTCTCCACTGGAGAATCATAAGCCCCGGTGCGACATGGTCCTTATTTAAGCATACAGGGGTGACAAAAGGTGAAAGTTTGAAAATTTCCCGAATGATTCGTTCCTCAGGAACGAATAAAGAAAAGATAAAAGTGTCAACTTATCTCTCAATTTTTGGATTCAACCTGCATATTCCATATACAAAAAAGCATGGTCAATAACTGATGGTGTAGATGTATTGTGGCATTCCGGGCTTCAGCTCGACAGACAAGGGCACTCCCCGGCCTATCGAAGAGATAGCTACCAACATGAATGTACTCTTGTACATTCATGTAAACGGACAGTAAATCGAGATTAGAAAATCGCAAATTGACTCAAGTAAAAAACTTGCTAGACATGAATACAATATTAAATACTGATATGAATAAAAAATAATCATCCAAACTCGTTCTCATTATTGGCATTATCTTTATCTTTTACTGGTTGGCCTGAGGTGCTGGAGTAGGGAAGAATGCTTTGTTACACGTTGTTGAAAACTTCGGGGCAACCATAGACTCGCTAATTTTAACGTTGGTTTGTGACAGAGGTGTAACAATGATATGGTCTATTGTTGGAATGGATTACAATTTCAGCAGCGCATTGATCCCACAATAAAAAGGATAAGACAAATGAGTGAAAATTTTAGCACGACTGGATTTATCAAGGCAATTCCCTCCATGATACGTAAAGTTTGGCCTGGCATTTGGCCGCTGATCGTAATTGTGGCTCTTAGCCTATATTTTAGCAATCCGACCCACCTAGATGTTTTATCTTTCTCCGAGTGGGCAGTTTTACATATACTTCTCGTGGTAGGTATGATAGCTACAACAATCTGGTTGTATAACACGTACGAGCGGCCTGCTGTCAACATGGCGGTTATTGGTTTGTGGCTACTTACCTCAGCTTTTTGTATGATGGCTGATTTGTTTTTGCGATATGGATAATTTAATTATCAGGAATAAATATATGCCCCAAACAAGCGCATCAATATGCAGTAGCGCGGCGGGACAAAGCCAAATCAATATTATTGAAACCTGTCGTGTAGGATTTATTGAAGGATGTTGTGAAATTTTGTGAAAAAAAAGAAAACAAGTAGCAAGAGACTACAAGAGAAAAGAAAAAATACAAGGGAAACAACTTTCTTCATAATAAATTTAATTTTAACAATTTTAATTGGAATATATTCTACGGTAATTGTTGTAAAGCAGGATCAGAAATTCCAACACGAGTTTGTGTCTTATCAAGAAGAAATGTCAATTAAGTATTCCTATACAGATCTATCAATTTCAGTTAGTTATGGAACGCAATTTTATTGGACATGTTTTCCGTTTATCTCCGTTCATAATAACGGCAAAATTAATGCTGAAAATGTGAAAATATATATTGAATTAGAAAATATTAATGAGTCTTGGGAAGACTATATTAATAGTGTTGATCAGTTCAAAATAACATCGCTTGGGTATACAGATTATCAAACAAAAACTAGTGAAATAGAATATTATTCAACTTTATTCGACGATAGAGAAAATTTAATTGAGATAAGTATTGATTACATATTGCCAGAAACTTCTAAAACATTCTACATAGTTCCGGTATTTGATCAATTAAACATCGAAAATGAAATATCAAATGATGTGGATATCATCCATGAAGATTCTTATGAAGAATTTGGAAAATACATCCATGAATTCTTCTCAATAGCTAACTTTTCAATAACCACTGAATGTGAAAACTGTATATTCTCAGAAAAATCTTCAGAAGAATTTATTGATACTTCTAATTTGTTTGGGTGTCATTATCAAGTATATGATAGAGAGGAGCTAGAAAACAACACAGAATATATCTCTGGTTCATTGACATATATCGTTATGCTTCCAGGGGAAGGTACATCGCTTGTGAAGACGTTACCGGAAATAATAGATCTTACTCAACAACAATAATCTTTTTAAGTATTTGATAATATTGACGAAAATGCGATGAAATTTGTATGAAAGAATATGATGTGTTTATCGCTGGTGGCGCTATCGCAGGCCCAGTAGCAGCAAAATTCTGCGCAAAACAGAACTTGAAAACGTTGTTGATCGAAAAAGAAAAATTGCCAAGAGAAAAACCATGCTCGGGTATCCAGTTTCCCTATTTTGAAAAGATAATTGGAGATAAGATCCCAACAAACAGGCTTTGCAATAATACACTGTCCAAAGTTGAGATGCGTTTTCCAAACGGGAAAATGCTCTCCTCAAATTTCCTCATGATCAACTTTATGAGAGATACATTTGATGAATGGTTGTGTATCCTTGCGCAGGACTACGGGGCTGAGTTTCGAGACGGATGTAGCTTCAAAGATTTTGAGGAAATAGATGACAGCATCATTGTCCACCTGGAAACTGAAAAAGGGCGGGAGACGATAAAAACTAAATACGTCATTGATGCAACTGGCATGCGACCGGTGATCAGGCGAAAGCTCAAAAAAGAGGATGGATTTCAAAAAGGAAGTACAGGGGCTGCCCTGAATTACTATTTCACGGCAAATGGGAATCTGGAATCAGACAAATTGTATCAATTCTGGAATATTTATTACAACAATATGATGTTTGCTTGGGTTTATAATAAAACTCTTCGTGATGGAAAAGATTACTGGGTGGTTGGCACTGGCTATGATAAAGATGTCGTGGTTCGACTTAATAGTTTTTTCGAGCATATAAAAGAGCTTTATCAACTGAAAAATGTAAAAATCGTTAAAAAAGAAGGCTACAGCAGCAGTATGACCTTTGAAGATGACGAGCGGATCTGGCTTGGGAAAAAGAATTTCCTAATGGCGGGAGATGCCGCAGGTTTGATCGATCTGACAAGGGGTGTTGGTATGGATGCTGCCGCACTCAGCGGAAGACTGGCAGCGAAAGCAATTGGCCTTGCTGAAAAGAGTGGAAAACCGGTTGTTGACCTGTATTCCAATCTGATGAGGCATCTTGTCAAACAAACAAGAAATAACCAAGAAACAGGAATTCTATCCTTTACATCCAATGAAGAACTTCAACATTATTTGGATAAGGGCTTGATAAAAATGGGGCTTAACATAACCATTCAAAGCTACCTTAATAAGGTGAGAAGCGCAGAACGACAGGTGATGATTCCCTGAGGAATAGTTGTTGCTATCAAATAAGTTAAGTAGGAATACTATGTCTAATTATGACTATGCAAACATTTACTATCTAAGCGGCACTGGTAATACCTATCGTGTCGCGGCATGGGCTGGTGATGAACTCGAGAGTCAAAAGATAAAAGTAAACATGGCTCCCTTTGAAAGATCTGATCCGGCAGCAGAGATCATCCCTGGAGAAAAAACCCTTTTGGGGCTCTTACTACCAACGCATGGTTTCACTGCGCCGTGGATGATGATCAGGTTTGCCCTCAAACTCCCCAAGGGACAGGGGGCACATGCTTTCGTTTCGGCAACCAGGGGCGGCACGAAATTCGGAAATATTATCTTACCTGGTTTTGAGGGTACCGCTGCATATCTGTTGGCTTTGATTCTTAAAATCAAGGGATACAAGGTGCGCGGCGTGATCGGTGTCGATATGCCCTTGAACTGGACTGTATTGATACCTGGGTTTAAAGAAAAGAATGCGAAGGCAATTAGCGCGCCGCAGGAACCAAAGATCAAAGCGTTTATCAAAGCTATAATTAATGGCGATCCGCAATTTGGTTTTTGGACTTTTGTATCGTTGTTCTTGGGTTTTTTGATAATTCCATTTTCACTGGGATATTTACTTATTGCTCGATTCTTCCTTTCAAAATTATTCTTTTCCACGAATGCATGCGACAGCTGTGGGATTTGCGCATCAAAATGCCCAGCGAACGCGATCCAAATGCGCGGAAAAAAAGTGCCGCGTCCTTATTGGACTTTCAAGTGTGAAAGCTGCATGCGCTGCATGAGCTTTTGTCCGCAAAACGCGATCGAGGCCAGTCATTTACTGGCAGTCGGTTTCGTTTACCTGGTATCAATCCCCGTCGGGGCCCTGATGATTAGATGGATTTCGAAGTTGATTCCCTCCTTGGATCCGATTGTCGATTCACCAATAAGTATGTTGTTCCAATATGGCTACATGCTGCTCTCATTCGTCCTTGTGTATTTCATTTTCTATCACCTGACCAGGATCCGTTTTATCAATACCCTTTTTACAAAAGGCACCTTAACGCATTACTATCGCCGCTATCGCCAACCAGGTGTGAGGTTAAAAGATCTGTAAGCAATAAATATAGGCAATTTAATACTTTTTCTTTTACAATGGAATATGCCTGAGTCGCCTTTCCTGGTGCAATTCGTGTGCAACCCCTGTGAAAATAATGGACGCAATGGACGCTGTGATACGCTGTGGACAGAAAGTTCCTTATCTGTGGAATAGGATGTTGCGAGATCCTCACTTTTTGCAATGACTAAAGTGCGAAAACGAGGAAATATACATAAAAAAGCTTGATAATAAATATGTCAAACTGCCCTTCCTTCTTATGCAAATGGTGCAACCGTGGTGCAACCTGAGTAGAAACTATAGAAACAATAGACATAATAGAATTTTTTGCCCCTACTTTTGTCACTGTGCAGGATAGACATAATAGACACTATAGAAACTATAGAATGATTAGAAGATAACTCTTAATCAGCAGGTTTCCTCATAAAAGACCTTTGAATTCACCATTGGTGAATTCAAAGCCACTCCGGTCGCGGAGGGAAAAGACCTAACAACTCTTCACTGGATAATCAATTACTACAAGCTCACCACTGGTGAACTTGCAGGCCGGTGAGTAAATTTTTATTTTTCTATAAATGGATGAGAAGTCCATTTGATGAATTTCCATCACCTGAAATACACATTAAAAAATTATTTTTCGATCAGAGCGTTCAACAGGTTCACATCCCAGGCATCCAAATGGCAGTCATACACCATGAATTCTGAACAAAATTCCCAATAGAGCCAACCAATATTTCGTTTTTCAGCTTCGTGCGTGACAAATTTTGTCCATCTTTGACGAGAAGCGTCATCGGCTGTAGCTATAGAACCGAATTCACCCATAATTATGGGAATTTGATTCTTTGCCGACCACGAGGATGCAAAATCCAGTTGATCGATAATTGCTTGCTTCTCATCAGGAGTACCTTCCCAGGTTGTACCGATCCAGCTGCATGATCCGCGGACCCAGTCAGCGCCTTGGTGGGTAAACTCAAAGGGCATGTAAAAATGGAATGCAGCGATCAGGTTTTTATCGGACGGAAGCTGTAGTCGGTTGAATGATTCAATGCTATTGAAATTAGCCCCACCAATCAATATTTTACGCTCTGGATTGTTTTCGCGGATCAATTGAACAGTATCCTTCACCAGGATGTTCCATGTATCCGAGTCCAGTTGTTGGTTTGGCTCATTTAATAACTCAAAATAGAGGGTAGGCTGTGTATCTTGATAATGCTTTGCCAGTTGTTGCCATATGGCTTGAAATTTCTCACGCTGGCCGGCAGGATCAACCATTATCTCATCATAATGATGTAGATCTAAAATGACAATAAGGCCAGCGTCCAGCCCCTGGTTGATTATGTTGTCAACCATATTTAAAAACTTCGGTTCGATGGTGTAAGGGGCAGTTTGACTGGTGTGGGCAGAGAAACGTACGGGAATGCGCACACAATTAAACCCGGCATTGCGTATTATCCCAAAATATGTTGGTTTGATGGTCACCCCCCAATCGCCAGGGGCTGGCGATTCCAGAGAGTTGCCCAGGTTGATACCGCGTAGTTTTGTGTACCTGTCAAAAGCAAGGGGAGGTTTTATGGCAGGATTAGAGCTTGGGAGTATGCACCAAATGCTAACAAAAAAAGATATGGACAGTATTATTATCAATGCAACCATGAAAGTAAACTTCACTTTTTTTGGATCACCGTTCTCCACCATTTGGAGATTATTTTTTGCAGATCGTTGGTGAAATTAATGCTATCTTGGTTGAAATGGCCAAAACCACTTTGCTGCCGGTCAAAAATAAAATTCACCAATTGAGTGTTTTGTTCTTTGGATAATTCATTGAATTTAAGAATGATTTTCTTTCCCCATGAACGGCTGCGGAAAAAGATCCCCGGCAATTCCAAACTTCCGGTCTCGTTGGATAGCCTTACATTGCTGCCGACATAATTGTCCGCGTTTTCAATAGAAACCAAGGGTGCGATGGCACAACCTATCATGGAGATATCAATTAATTCGACCGGGATCACCTGGTTATCTTCAAGCACAAGTTTCATTGGCTCTTGGAAAGAGAATCGTTCGGCAGCGCGGTAGCGCTGTTTTTCGAAACAGATGATAATGGCGATAAGTACTCCCATCAGGTTGTAAAGCAGCCAGAAAAGATTAACCAGGTACACAGGTACCATGTAATTGACATCGACAATCAATTTGGAAATGCCAACTCCCAATGCAATCAAACTGAACACTGCAATAACCAGATGAGGTAAAGCTACCTTCCAGGAAAAATGGGTTTTATTGAAGGCGGCACCCTTGGGTGTAACAGAAAACCTGACTTTTTTGGAAAAGAACAGTTCTGATAATGCTGAAATGAATAGGTAAGGTGCCAGAGTGCTCTCATAGATATGTGCCCAAACATAGGTGCGGTTTTTGTGATTAAAAAGCGCGAAGATCAGTGAAGAGATGTAATAGGTTGGCGCAAAGAAGAGCAGCATGGTGAAAACATCGGCAAAAAAAACTGGGATGCTTGTCAGAAGAAAGAGTATTGGACCTAAAAAATAGATCAACTTTTGCAACCCAAAGAACCAGTACAGTACACCATCAAAATAGATCAGGCGCTGCATGAAATTAAGGCCGGGCAGCGTGATGGGATTCCATTTCTTGAGTACTTGAATATTCCCGCGGCACCAGCGATCACGTTGGACAACATAATCTGAAAAGGTTTCCGGTGATAGTCCCATCGCTAAGGTCTCGTTAATGAAGATGGTTCTATATCCCTTTGCCTGAAGCAGCATGCTGGTTGCCATGTCTTCAGTTATGGTACCCACCGGGATCATTCCAATCGCTTCTATGGAGGATCGGCGGAAAACTGCGTTGCTGCCCACATTTAACACAGCATTAAACATTCCACGCCGTGTGAGTACTTCCCGCATAAAAAAATCCTGCTCGTTGGGTATTGCACCATATAAATGTAGATTATTTTGGAATGGATCAGGATTATAAAACACCTGGGGTGCCTGCACGAGCGCCATGTTCGGATCGACAAAATAACCCACTGTCCTTTCTAAAAATGTTGTTTTTGGAATCATATCTGCATCCAGAACAACAAAAAGTTCTCCGCTTGCGTAATGCTGCAGGCAGTTGTTAAGATTCCCGGCTTTGGCATGGATATGCTCATCGCGCACGGCCCAGACAGCACCGTATTCTTTTGCCAAACGGCGGACTTCTTCACGTTTTCCATCGTCACAAATATAGACAGTGAATTTATCTTTTGGGTAATTCTGATTTGCAGCGGCTGCTACTGTGTTACGCAAGATACTGACCGATTCGTTGTAGGTGGTGATGAGAATGTCAACTATGGGGAGTTCACTCAAGCCCTTCAGTGTCTTGACATCTTGTTTGTAATCCTTCAAGAACATCACGCGGTGTGTGGTCGATTGGATCAACGCCAATAGTTCTGCTAAGAATAAAAGCACACCAAAAATAAAACCTACAGCATTACGAGTGGGAATAGTGAAAAGTAAACGCCAGGTCATATAGACTATATGTACTAACATGGCCAAAGCTATAAAGTATTTGAGTGCTTTTTTGTTTCTCCGCACTACTAAAGCAAAGAGAGCAATAAAAACCAGAATGCCTGCCAAAGCCAGCATTTTTTGGCCAATAGCCATTACGTTTAATGTGTTTACAATCATAAATGATGCCTTTATCTATTTTATGCGCCGCTGAAAGAGTGATAATAATGAAAGGATCAATAAGATAGCGCTAACAGAAATGATAACGAATAGTACCCGGTTTTCCGTTGCCCATGTTTCAAAAGCTTTTGATGGTTGGTGATCTGTTGAATCTACTACCTGAGTCGGTTTATCCAGGGTTTCCAGGGTGATTTGCTCCTCAGATGTAGATTGGCCATTACCCAGAACGATGGCGAATTCCTTTGTAATGTTGTTTTCCTGCGAAGTGTAAACCGCAACCAAGATTACACTGCTGTCCTTGACACCGGCAGGTATGGCAAGGTTACCTTTATCATCTATCTTGATAAGAGGATCGTATGGTTGGCGCAGCGACCAGATTGCATTCACATTCTCAGAAGTATTCTTAGCAGGAGAGCCAAGAAAGGCAGTATATTGTTCGTGGTGTTCGCCGGAAGGCGGGACCAGGATACTTTTTACTCCTTGAATTTCCAATGTTATTATTTCATCAAGCCCTGAGACCTCGATATCATCAATAGTAAAGGTATTTGGAGAGTTTTCGCCGATATTCACAGCGATGGCATAGGATTCGATCCGAGCAAGATTCATAATGCGGTCTCCGCGCGCGGTGCTCCAGTCAGGAACAGTAAAACTATAAAATGGGATAACTACAAATCCTTGATAATTGGCAGAAATAGGCAAATTGCCGTATAAAATTTCCTGCTGCAGCAAATCACCTTCTTCACTTTGCAGGAAAAACACACCACTGCTATTTATCGCCCAGTATTCGTTGAATTCCTCCTTGAAGTTAAAAGAGAGAAGTAAAGTGTTTTCACTAGTATTATTCACCCAGAAACGAATCTGTGAGCCTTGAGACCAGTTGCGGTGAGATCTTGGTAATATGTGATAAATGGAACCATTGATGGATTGGTTGTTGGGGTTTGTTGAGACAATCTCAATATCCAACGCTTGTTTACCAGAGTGAACATGGGTGTTTTGCAGGGTAACGTTTAGAATCGCACCATCTTCCCAAACAGTATAAGCTTTTTTAATATCTTTGTTATTCAGATATTCCTCAAAATCATCAAAAAAAATAGGACTTTCCGGAATATTCTGCAAAGGGATAAATGCAAGCGTAAATAATAATCCTAATTCGATACATAATAAACAAATTGAATGCTTAGTGTTAACCATCTTTGATCCCTTTCGAGTCTTATTCTCTTAATTATACATATCGGAAATCTATGTTAATTGAACATTATGTTGTTATTGAATTTTGTCGTATTGATAACCTTTGCAAAGAATCTTCAGGCAGGAATAAATAATTTTTGAGTTATACAGGATGCCATTGTTCTTTTTTTATTACCCTTAAAACCGCATCTATACAAAAAGCAGGTCAGTAAAGTCGGTGAGAGAAACGGTGCGAGCCCGGATGACTTACCAAAGTGGGAAGCTGTTAAGATTGTAAAACATCATCCTATCCTGAGATTAAGCTGTTGTTTCCGCGAATATTCTTGGAAGAACACAGGTTATTATTAAATGTTGACAAACATTAGTCAAATCCATATACTGAGAACAAGTGATGGAGGGTTAGTTTATGAAAAACAAAAAGGTCTTTGCTATCATTATAATATCTGTTGCCATCTTCGTTGGGCTGTTTGTCGGTGGATACTTCATTCTTATGAATACCATTCTTGCCAAACCAGCCATCTACCTCTATCAACCCAACAAACCGCTCACCATCAATCTTTCCGAAGGTGTCCAGTTCATGGCTGAAGGATCATCCAAACGCGGAATTGCCTACATTGAATTTCAAGAGGATGGTCGTGTCATCGATAGGAAATACCCACCAGAGAAAGATGCGGAATCACTCCTCACTCATATATCCTGGATACCGGGAAAGGTGGGGTTATTTGAACTTTCTATGATTGCATATGACCAAACCGGGATAGCAAGCGATCCGGCGAAAGTCATCATTGGCGTCATTTCCGATGGGTTAACGATTGAAGAAGTAAATAGAACAGAAAAAGCTGTCGCAGAATCAGAACCAGTGCATGTGATCCAGCCAGTTTCAGGTGGAAGTGGGATTGGGGAAGTCGGCGACGCAGTTGAATCTGGTGATGAACCTATTGGTGGCGCTCCAGGTGGCGGTGGAGAGGGAGATGAGGGAGAAGAGTTAATCAATGATGATCATGGATGGGGAGAAGGCATAGAGGATGAAGACCGTCCTCTGGAAAATGATCTACCGCCAGAGATCGCTGCCTTTGATATCAGAATAGAGCGAATTGATAATAATGTGAATTTCTCAATCTTTGTTACTGCCGAGGATGATCATGGCGTGAATGAGATCTATTTTGGGGCTTTTTCAAACGCATTTGATAACGGCCGCATTGAAGTGTATCAGGACTGCGGAGGGGTTTCTCCCTGTAATTTCTCGAAGAACATGATGTTGAAAGGTGATGCCAGTTATGATATCGCTGCCGCGGCAGTGGATACCATCGGGCAAAATTCGGCTATTTCCTATCAGCACTTTTCGGTGGGAACGGACCCCAATGAACCACCCGCTATCGCGATTGAATCTCCCGGGGAAGAGATCATCCCGATAGATTTTTATGGTTTGATCTTAATGGAAAACGGAGTTTTCCAGATGCAGCCCTTCTTTGGCGCTGAATGGTTAGGAGAAGAAGATGGCGGCATAGATGAACCGGAAGAAGCATGCGCACCCTCCACATTTGACGAGATCAGAATTGAAGTGGATCAGGAATATGGCGGCAGCCAGATGCCTTTTGCCCACGTCCATTGTTATTATCCCTGCAATTTACAATCTGCTGCTGAAGATCCTTTCCTCTGCGTTCAGCTCGAAGAAATCGGGCTCATGTGCGGATCAGGTAGCAGGGCCTTATGCCCGGCCAGGCTGGTTTATACCACTGAACAATCTTATCAGGATCATCCTACAATTGAGATGTACGGGGAAAATCTCTCTCCTGAGGATACACTTTGTGGTCGGGGTACCGTCACCCTTATCCCGGTAGCAATAGTTGAAGGAGAAGTGGTTGAAACTGGTGCAGCGTATCAATTTGAAACATTGCCCTGCCCACCTCCACCTCCTGATTTCTATAAACTCCGAACAACGGTAACTTGCAATGATGGTAATTCTGATTGGTGCCTGGTCGGTGACATCGGGCGGAGGCCCCGTTATGATGAATCATTTGAGCATCTGCCTGTTGATCATTACGTAGCCATTGAAAGGATCACTCGTGGGGATTATTACGAGGAAAATGAAATAATCATCAGCGCAGAAAACCCAATTTATTTTTACGGAAACCCGATAATTGCCGCAACTTATGATATCGAGATCTACTCAGTTTCTCCAGAAGGTATCAGGTCTTTTTCTAAAC
>Ga0255406_1024_pt1 | contig 16134 bp, 14 predicted proteins | sample ANMaggSeSYBR01F8_FD_182124 | JGI IMG/M metagenome (GOLD analysis project Ga0255406, IMG submission 182124) | Sediment cell enrichment communities from methane seep in Santa Monica Basin, California, United Staets - ANME aggregate JGI... | ecosystem: Environmental > Aquatic > Marine > Cold seeps >...
CGAAAGATCAGGGAACGATTGTTTGAAGAACTTCGCTTGAATGTTGCGCTGCGGGTGGAAGAAACCGAGACCAGCGAGAATTTTCTTGTTTCAGGCAGAGGTGAGCTGCATTTAGCTATTCTGATTGAAACTATGCGCCGGGAAGGGTATGAGTTTCAGGTTTCCCGTCCGGAAGTGATTTTCCGTCAGGACGAGGATGGAAAGATGCTGGAGCCTTTTGAAGAAGTTCACATTGAAACGAGCACGGAAAGTACCGGTGCAGTTGTTGAGATGCTGGGCATTCGGCGGGGGCGGATGACCGATATGCGTGAAATGAGCGACGGCGGCGTGCGCATAGTATATATTGTCCCCACGCGCGGCATGCTGGGATTCCGCTATCATTTTCTTACAGCTACTCGCGGTTTGGGCGTGATGAACACACTTTTTCACGGGTACGATGAAATGGTGGGAGAAATATCTGGGCGGTCTAACGGTTCTCTGGTTGCGTGGGAGAGAGGAACAACCAATACCTATGGCCTGAAGAACGCGGAAGAACGCGGCATCCTTTTTTATGGGGCAGGTGTTGAAGTGTATGAAGGAATGGTGGTTGGAGAATATTCGCGTGCTGATGACCTTACTTTGAATGTCTGTAAGAAAAAACAGCTCACAAATATGCGGCAATCTATCCGGGATATTGATGTGCGGCTGTCCACTCCCCGCACGATGAGTTTGGATGAGTCCATCGAGTATCTTTCTGATGATGAATTGTTGGAAGTAACCCCAATTGCTTTTCGTGTTCGCAAACGGATTCTGAACTCTGAAGAACGCAGCAAGAAGGTAAAGAAGGCGAAAGAATTACTCGAAGGAAAATGAACTAGCTGAGATTTACCAGAAAAAAATCTTACATCCCCTTAATAAAAACAGGGAAGAACCAATATGAATTATGGCTGCTTTCAGCTATAATTTTTTTATCAATTAGGAGAGAATTAAATGGATAAAAAAATAATTGAATGCATTCCGAATTTTTCAGAAGGAAGAGACCAACATGTGATAGAGAAGATCCTCGGCGTATTCAAACCCTTTAAGAATGTGCGAGTTTTGGACTATCATTCAGATAAAGACCACAACCGAACAGTGATTACCCTTTTAGGCACACCAGAGGGGGTCGAGAAATCTGTGTTTCAGGCGATAAAAAAAGCGGGTGAGTTGATTGATATGGACGCGCACGAAGGAGAGCATCCCCGCATTGGCGCGACAGACGTAGTGCCATTTGTCCCGATCCAAAATATGAGTATTCGGGAATGTGTTGAGATAGCCGAACGGTTGGGTGAACGGGTGGGAAGTGAGCTGGATATTCCCGTGTATCTCTATGAAGCGGCGGCACGGATGCCTGAGCGGAAAAACCTGGAAAATATACGAAAAGGACAATATGAGGGCTTAAAGGAAGAAGTCCATACAGACTCTGCTCGAAAACCGGATTTTGGCCCATCAGAGTTGGGAAAAGCCGGTGCTACAGTGATCGGCGCGCGGGCACCGTTGATCGCGTTTAACGTATATCTGGATACAGAGGATACCACTATTGCGAAAAAGATCGCAAGGACTGTCCGCTTCTCTTCCGGCGGACTGCGTTTTGTGAAAGCGATGGGAGTATTAGTTGAAGGACGGGCGCAGGTATCCATGAACTTAACTAATTTTAATAAGACAGCCATTCCCCATGTGGTTGAAATGATCCGCAGGGAAGCCGAGCGATATGGTACAGCGATTCACCACAGCGAGTTGATTGGATTGATCCCGCAGAAAGCTTTGATCGATTCCGCGATCTGGTATTTGCAATTAGACCAGTTTTCTGATGAGCAGATCCTGGAACGAAAATTAGAGGCTGCAGGAAATGAGCCGGCAAATGGTAGCGCTGAATTTAAATTTCTGGATTCGCTGGCAAGCAAGGAGCCCACACCAGGCGGAGGATCAGCCGCTGCTTTTACGGCAGCAGAAGCTGCTGCCTTGGCCGCGATGGTTGGACGGATTACACTTGGAAAAAAGAAGTATGCTGATGTGCAGCAGGACATGGAAGAGATTGTCCGCCAGGCAGATGATGCCAGGGTAAGACTATCAGAATTAATCGATGAGGACGCACAGGCATTCGATGCAGTGATGCGTGCATATAGACTACCGAAAGAGACAGAAGAGCAGAAGCGTGGGCGCGAATCAACAATCCAGGCGGCGACCTTACAAGCGGCGCAGGTTCCTTTGGAGACTTGCCAGGAAGCACTCAAGGTTATGCGGTTAGCTGTTGTCGCCGCAAACAAGGGAAACAAGAATGCGATTACGGATGCAGGGACCGCGTCTGCACTGGCGGTTGCGGCAATAACAAGTGCTGGCGCAAATGTACAAATTAATTTGCAATCGTTAACGGATACATCTTTGAGACAGAAAATAATAACCCAATTAGAAGTGATCGAATCGGAGACCCGTGAATTGGATAAGCAGGTCAGGGAACACCTGAAGACACGCGCACAAATAATCCTGTTTTGATACAATCCATTTCAATGAAAAAATATTTAAGAATAATACTTCCGCTATTAATTTTGTCAACAATTTTTCTGAGTGCTTGCAAGGATGCTCCTGAAGTTGAGCAGAAACCATCACCAACACTAACTCCAAGTTCATATTCGGTTGGCATACCTCCTTATATCCCGGAACCTTTAGTTGACACATTAGGCAATATCCAAATAATTGAAATATCTGATTCACTGGAAGGATCGAATTTTCAGATCGATGTGAGCGCGGAAGATCCAATTGTTGAGTGGGTATATGTTTTAGTAGCGCCATTTTCTTATATAGGTGAAGGTGTTACAGGTGTGGATTTGCAGGCGTTCTGGCAGGGAAATGCAGGGATGGGTTTTCCCGCCGAAGTACTTTATGTGGATGGCAGCACGAAGGCGATTGTTGAAAAAATATGGGGTTCAGCATCGACCAGCAAAGTGAAGGTCGTCTCATCAAAAGAGATTCTTGGCCGAGTATGGGAAAGTGAGAATGCGTTTGCGATCCTTCCCTTTGAGAAATTAGAACCAACCTGGAAGGTCTTAACAATAGATGGGTTTTCACCTATCCATAAGGATTTCAACCGATCTAATTATCTGTTGAGTATCCCTTTTTCTTTTTTGGGAGACAAAGCGGAGCTGGAAAGACTGCTCTCTGGTGTCACGGAAGATGAGCACACCGGAGTATTTCCATTGAGTAATCGCCATGGAGATAAATTCACGACAGTAGTGATGACGGGTGTTACAGCACTCGTGCGGGGGACTGCTTATGTTATGGAATCCAGCGGAATTACCTATCCTGCAATCGATATCGGCGACATCCTGCGCGACGCGGATATCCTGCACATCAGCAACGAGATATCTTTCGTTGAAAACTGCCCCAATCCGTTTGCCAATAAAACAAATGACGCAAATTTAGTGTTCTGCAGCAAACCGGAATATATCCAATTATTGGAAGCAATTGGAACGGATGTGGTGGAATTGACAGGAGACCATTTTGGGGATTGGGGTCCGGAAGCGATGTTGAGCACACTTGAAATGTATGAAGATCGCAATTGGCAGTACTATGGAGGGGGACGAGATTATTCAGAAGGTATTCAGCCGGCTGTTTTCAATCATCATGGAAACAAGATTGCTTTCTTTGGATGCAATGCGAAACCTCAAGGATATTCAACTGCCAGTGATTCATCCCCGGGGGCTGTACATTGTGATATGGAATTGATGGCAGAACAAGTAAAAAATGCAATTACCCAGGGATATCAACCAATCTTCACTTTCCAGCATATAGAATATTATGCTTACGATGCCAGCCCGGCACTGCAAGTGGATTTCTATTCCGCTGCAGATGCTGGTGCTGTGATCATAAGCGGAAGCCAGGCGCACCAACCGCACGCGATTGAATTCTATAAATCTAGTTTCTTGCATTATGGGCTTGGAAATCTGTTCTTTGATCAGTACAGAGAGGGATTCTCTCAGCGGCAGGCATTTATCGATCGGCATGTTTTTCATGACGGGGAGCATATCAGCACAGAATTGATCCCGATCATGTTTATTGATTTGGCAAGACCAAGGTTGATGACAGAAGAAGAGCGAATTTATCTATTAAATGAAGTGTTCACCGCCAGTGGGTGGTAAAAAAAGGAGAAAAATGGCACTGCTTCCAGATTTCAGAATACGAGAACTTGCACTAAAAGAGAAGATGATTGAACCGTTTGTGGACGCACAACAACATGATGGGGTTATTTCATACGGCTTATCCTCTTATGGATATGATATTCGTGTGGCAGATGAATTCAAGATTTTTACTAATGTGAATTCTGCTGTTGTAGATCCCAAGAAATTTGATAAAAGCTCAATGGTGGATTTTAAAGGAAAAATCTGTGTGATCCCCCCGAATTCTTTCGTTTTGGCAAGAACAATGGAATACTTCAGAATTCCCAGGCAGATTTTAACTATCTGCGTAGGAAAAAGTACCTATGCTCGCTGCGGAATAATTGTAAATGTAACTCCTTTTGAACCAGAGTGGGAAGGATACGTTACTCTTGAAATCTCCAATACAACTCCTCTGCCAGCGCGAATTTATGCAAATGAAGGTATTGCGCAGGTGCTGTTCTTTGAAAGCGATGCTCCCTGTGAGGTCTCTTACGCGGACAGGAAGGGAAAATATCAAAATCAAAAAGGTCTCGCTCTTCCAAAGATATAACATCAGTGAGTATGGAAAAGAAAATACAAAGAAGATTGGTTCGCCGAGTTTATTCGGAGCGATACCTATTAATCACATTGGTCAGTTTTGCACTCTCGGTATCTGCGATCCGCGTCTTCCTTGAAATTGCAGGTTATCCACAGTTTGGCAGCGATGAATTACATATTGCACATGTCCTGTGGGGAGGGCTGCTGTTATTTGCCAGTAGTTTATTACCCCTAATCTTTGTAAATAAGCGCATCCTTGATATCAGTGCGCTTTTATCAGGGATTGGGGTGGGGCTTTTTATTGATGAGGTTGGCAAATTCATTACCCAGACAAATAATTATTTCTACCCAGCTGCTGCGCCGATTATTTATGTGTTCTTCCTGCTTACGATCCAGATTTACAGGATGATCCGAAAGCCAATCAAGAATGATCTTCGGGCCAATCTGTTTCATACTTTGGAAGAGTTTGAAGAAGTTCTTGAAGGGGATCTTTCAGATATTGAAAAAGAAAAAATCATCAATCGGATGGAAGCTGTTGATTTTGCGAGTGAAGATAAAGACTTATTGGTATTAAAAGAGATGTTTGTTTCATTTTTAAAGGATCCTTCTCGGCCTTTTGTTGAACATGATCCCGACCTTTTTGAAAAAGCTGCCAATTGGTTGAGCTGCTTGGAGGAAAAAATATTCGAGAAAGAAAAATTCCAAATTTACCTTCGACTGCTGTGGTTTTTTTTGGGTTCTGTTCTGGTGGCGCAGCCGCTTTTCATAGTATCTGGGATTGATGAACCAATACGAATGTCCGGTTGGCTGAAGAGTATTGTTGATTCTTCCCTGCTGCATTCAGAAAACTTCAATTTGTTTGGTTTTATCCGAATTGTGCTACAGGTATTTAGCGGCGTAGGTCTATGGGTGAGCGCATTATTTTACAAAGTTAAAAAGGGAAGAAAATGGATCTCTGTTGCGCATCTGATTCTATTGATTGTGCTCACGGTTGTGAACTCGCTTGTTTTTTATTACGATCAATTTTCTACAATTATTTTTGTGCTGATAGAGTTTCTTGTTTTTCTCCTGACTACGCGTTTCTTGAATTGGCAGTCAAATAGTTATCATCATGGTTTCTAATAACAATTTACTGCTGCGATATGGCCCCTTGACTCATAATGGGATATAATAACATTAGTATATGCTAATAAAATGAATCTATTAAATGTAAAGAATGGTAAATGGGTGCGTGTTATTAACTTCCGAGGGAGGAGAGGTATGCAGCGGCGTTTAGCCCAGCTTGGTTTTCTTCCCGGCAATAAAGTGAGAATTATCAGAGCAGCTCCATTTCATGGGCCGCTGCTTCTGGAGGTGGAAGGGCGAGAAATTGTGCTTGGGCGTGGTGTGGCATCACATATTTTAGTGGAGTACATCTAATGCGTTTTGCATTAATTGGCCAACCGAACTGCGGTAAAAGTACGCTTTTTAATCAGGTTGCGGGATATAAAGCTGAAACCGGGAATTTTCCTGGGACGACGGTTAGTTTTAAAGAAACTAAAGTGCGGGTATTGGGGGAAGTAGTTGAACTTGTTGATCTTCCCGGGACGTATTCATTATTAGGCACCAACCCTGCTGAACGAGTGGTGTTGGACTATTTGATCGCAAAAAAAGTTGATGTTGTCATTAACATAATTGATGCAACCCATTTAGTACAGGGATTGCTCTTGACATTAGAGTTAATGGAAATGGGGAGACCGATCGTGCTTGCCATCAATATGATGGATGATGCTTCCAGGCAGGGGTTGAAAATCGATGGAGAAAAACTTTCGGATCTGTTAGGTATTCCTGTGCTTCCCATGATCGCTACTCGTGGGCAGGGTGTTCGAGAGACCTTTGTTCAAGCCCGGCGCATCGCGAAAGAGAAGAAGATCCCTCAACCACAAAAATATGGAAATGAGATTGAGAGCGCGGTTACTGATTTAAAAAACAAGATGAAACAAGGTGTTTTTCCGATCAGCAGGCGGGCGATTGCGGTCAAGCTCCTTGAAGGTGACCCGGAGATCACTAAACAGGTTGTAAGCAAGAATCCGGGAATGACGGATATTATCCATGGGCACTTGGATACACTTTGCCATCATTCTTCTCGACAGGCGGTTTGGATGGTTGCGACAGAACGCCAAAAAACCGCACGTGCTCTGTCGCGGAAAGTGTCTAAACAAGGAGAATCCCACTTATCTATTCGAGATAGATTGGACGATTACTTACTTCACCCAGTTTTTGGTTACATCTTTCTTGTAATGATTCTCGCAGGGTTCTTCGCGTTAATATATGGCATAGGTAATTGGATGGAAGCACCGCTGTTAGGGTTTTTTGATAACCTGACCGATCTAATTATCAATCGAATGAACGTAGAGGGATTGCTGCCGCAATTGATAGTGGGGACGATCCAGGGGTTTTCTGGTGGATTAGCGATTGTCTTACCTTATCTTGTCCCATTTTTGTTGGGATTGGGATTTTTAGAAGATATTGGCTATCTAACACGCATTGCGTTCTTGACGGATGCACTTATGCACCGTATGGGGCTGCACGGGAAAGCGATTGTTCCCTTCATATTAGGATATGGCTGCAGCGTACCGGCAATTATGTCCACGCGTATTATGGAAAATAAACGGGACCGCATCCTCAGTTCTGCGTTGGTCACCATGATCCCTTGTGCCGCGCGTTTGTCGGTGATTTTTGGATTGGTTTCTTTCTATCTTGGTCCATGGGCGGCTTTAGGAATTTACTTTGTAAATATACTGGTCATCGCAATCACCGGCAGGATCATCACCTATTTCATTCCTGAGGATTCTCCTGGATTGATCCTGGAAATGCCTGTTTATCGGCTGCCAACGCTGCGCACAGTAACCGCGAAAGTATGGTTTCGCGTCAGGGAATTCATATTTGAAGCATGGCCGCTCCTTATCGTTGGCAGTATCACTTTGGCCGGGTTGAAATACTATTCGATCACCCAATATTTGGATATACTCTTTCGTCCATTCACATGGATGTTGGGTCTTCCATCGGGGGTGGGAACACCGCTGATTTTCGGAATTTTCCGGAAAGAATTATCACTGATTATGTTGGCTCAGGCATTGGGGACAACAAACTTTGGAGCGGTTCTGACACCAGAGCAAATGATCAGTTACACGGTGTTTGTGGTTTTTTATATCCCCTGTATTGCTACGATGGTTGTAATAAAGAATGAACTGGGAACCAAAAATATGTGGTTAATCACTGGGCTCACACTGCTGGTAGCCTTAATTTCTGCGTTATTCTCCCGCCTCTTGTTTTTCTTATTAGTATAAGATTTTTAGACCGTTCCCGGCCGAACAAAAGCGAAATACAGCCCAAGAAAAACTGGGCAATAACGACCGAATGAACATAAAAATTTGAAAATACCTGGCGCTTTCTTCCTTCAAAATAAAACTATATTATTCTGAATAGATCGGCAATACATGTGTCCTATATTAAGCAATTCGTTTTCAACTGGATTCAGCATAAGTATTGGACCGCGAAGAAAGATATTCATCCCATTTTTGGGCCGTTCTTCAGGGGTATGACGGTTAAAAAACTATTATATGTAAATTGGGCTTTCCTTAAAAAACTGTATTGAAAATTAATTTTGTAATTGGTGCTAAGAAATCAGTGAAGCAGCTTCAATAACTTTTCCGCCTCTTTTTGATGTTTGAAAAATTTCTCAGCAGTTCTGAATGCGGAAGTATGCGCGTAACGCCTGCCATTATGATTTTTTATACCGAAGTGTTGATGAAGCATCTCATGATACAGAACATATTCGACTAACAAACGGGGAATCTTTTTGTCATCCAAATTTTTGGTAACAGCTATTGTATTGATCTCTGGGTGGTAATAACCCAGACGGCGTTTGGACCTGCGGCTGCTCCACACCAGGCGCGGTTGAGAAAGCTGACCACGGAAGTATTCATTATTTAATTTGTCAAACAGAAATGATAGATTGTATTTTTCTCCGCGGCAAGAGATGAGATTTGCGATTGGGTCTCCACTAACTTGTCCATTCAAGTGCCTAAAATTGGAATTATTACTGTATGCTTTAATTACACTTGTATGCTTGGATTGATAGCGGGAGAATGCTGCTGAAAGAATGGATTTCTTTATTTCAAAAGGGGCAGTAATGTAGGCTTCATTTATTTGCAGGATTGTTTTACCTTGAGTTTTTTGTCTGCGGTAAAGATATCCTGAATAATTGATTTTGATCAATAATTTTTCGGGATCAACCCTTGTTTTTTTGTTCTGTTCAGTTAAAATTCGCAAAAATTCATCAAGGGCGGAAAGATGAAGGGCAAGGTGTGTTTGGCGGGATAAATACTCAAGCCACAGAAAAATCCTGAATGAGGACGTTGATAAATCAGCGGGTGAACCTAATTTTCCAGTACAGTGTTTATTAATGATAGATAGTAGCGATAAAACTTGAGCATGCAAGTCGGAAATTTCATGCTCTGTGGACATAAAAATTTTATCGCTGATTTTTGAGAAGCCAAACCAATAGATAGAGGAATGAATTTTATCAGCGGAAGTTCGAAGATTCGGAATTCGTAAAGTTGATCTTTTCATATTGATGTTATTATTTTAGAGATTATACGGTAGAAAAATGCATAGATACGATTATGATATCAAGTTAATTGTTTCGGATATTGATGGCACACTTCTAACCTCGGAAAATGATTTGCATCCATCGACAGAGGAACAGATTCGTGTTGTCATCAATGAAAAGCGTTGTGGCTTTACTTTCAGCACTGGACGCCCGTTATCCATGACGCTTCCGATGGCTGTGTATTTTGACCTGAAGATACCGTTTATTTATTCAAATGGAGCAATTTACGACCTAAAGGATAATAGCGTAATATCTGCATCCCCTATCAAATCAATACAAATTGAAAAAGCTATAAAAATCGCGAGGAAATTTGGAGTAGGGATAATCACCCATACCGATACCGGTATGTTTTGCCAGGTGAGTGATGAAGATTGGGAAACGATCGCATCTATGGAATGGATGAGGGGAAAGAAAGTGGATCATGTAAGGCGGGTTAAAGACGTCAAATCAGAGGTGCCAGGAAAGATTATCCGATTAGATATCTTTGCGGAAGTAGATTGGTTAAACGTTATTTGGCAGGAGGTTAATAAATCAATTCAGGATGCCTATGTGGTTAAGATGAAAAGAAGTATCGAGATCTCTTCTGATGGAATTCATAAAGGATCTGCGCTGAGAAAATTATCTCAATTACTGGGTGTTCCCTTGGAGCACATAATGGCAGTGGGTGATAGTCTGAATGATATTCCATTATTGCAGGCAGCTGGATATGGCGTGGCAATGGGGACTGCACCAGATGCCTTGAAGGAAGAAGCGGATTTGATAGTGCCGTCTGCCAATGAGAATGGGTTGGCAAAAGTGATAGAGTTGGTCTGTTAAAATTTTTATTAAACTAACCACAATAACTTATCAAATCAAGAACAGGAAAGCTGCAGTAAGATGAATACCTCTCTAATAGTCAGCACTGTTCGTGTGCATGGTGTGGCTAATAGAGAGGTAATGACTTTCAAGTGGATTGCGATTTAAAAAATAAGTTTTGCAAATCTACTGGACATGACCGAGGGGTAAATTAGCGCAATAAATTTACTAGCCTGCAGTGATCTCTTTACTGCTCTCCCACAATCCATGAATGTTACAATAAGCTAAGGCGTGCAAAATGCCGGGCTTGTTTATTTTCATCGACGTGGTTATTGACGGAGGAGCGTGGACGGGCCCTTTATTCGGGCCAGCACCTGACTCACCATGGGCATTGAACTCCATGCGGCAGACATCGTAGGTAAATTTGGTTTCCTGCGGGTGGAAGTAGAGACTGATCCAGCGAATATGGTGCTCAGTGGTATTGGGGTGGCTGATCTCTTTTCCCAGGCTAACTTTTACTTCGAAAACCTCATCCAGTTTCACCTGCTCTGGGCACTCAATGACCGGAACGTGCTTTTCGTGTTTCCAATCTGCTTCTTGAATTCGGCTGCCGATTTTCATTTGGTTAGCTTCTTTCCATCATCAAATGGATATCTTCAGCAATTGCTTGAAGATCTTCCTCATGCTCGATCTCGTCTGCCAGAATCGATAGAACGATGTCATGCGTTACTGGATCGATATCTTTAGTGAAATCCACCAATTTTTGATAGACTTCAATGGCGCATTGCTCTCCTTTGATATTTTGATCCAGCACTACCCTCACATATGGGTCTGTTGGCGGCTCGTACCCGCAGTTGGTCATTTTATACCAGTCTTCAGGTTTGAGAATCGGTGTGCCGCCAAGTTGGATAAGTCGGTTAGAGAGTAATTCTGCGTGTCCGAGTTCTTCAGTGGCATGTTGTAATAGTTCGGCGACGGCCGCATCCCTCATGGGACCTTTGACAACCTTCGCGCCTACCCAGTACTGATAGTACGCCATCCATTCATCTGCGAGGGCTTTATTAAGCATTTCGACTAATCTATTTACGTCTTTACCTACAATTTCTATTCCTTTTGTTCCCATATTAATCTGATTTCCTTTCAATGATTGTTAAGATTTGTTTGGCCATAAGTATTACTAATGCTTCTCCGTGTTTAATAAATATACATTACACGATTTCTCATATAATATCACATTGAAGAATGGCTGTGTCTAAATACTGCTAACGCCTTTTTTATGAGAGTTTTACTTACTCCACCATTATATTTGAATTTGGCGTTGAGTTTATTTATAAAGAATTTTCGAGCTAAAAAATGGTTTTTGTACGAGGTTTTCTATAGTAATTGATCTACTTTTTCAACTTCGATAACAAGCGCTCCTCTTGCCCAGGGGAATTTTGCCTTGGTTAATTCTGCAAATTCACCTGACGCGGTAATTTCTGCTCGACCAATAAGCCGGTAACCTGTTCCCGGACCATTTTTACCCTGAACTTGTTTTGACCCAATCAACAACTCAATTCGATTATCATCATTCAGGTTTTTTTCTGTCTGATGATAGCCGCCAGCGGGAATAATGATCGTTTTCCCGTCATTGATATCAAGTGATTTAATAAAATCACCCCATGTAGCTACCAGGTGAGGTCCATTTTTCCCATACGTAGCAATAGCCACCACTTCGGTTTTTTCAATTACATCTTTTATTGTTGCATTTAATATATTCATATCGAAATTGTACATTATATTATGAGATGATTTACTATCTGGTATCTATTGTGGCTGTAAGGACTGGTTATCTGCGCTACTAGATGGAGTAAGAAAATTGATGAAAATTAACGGGAGCCAAACGTTGGCACTGAAAACCTCTTGGTGTGAAAATTATTCAAAATAGTCAAGGTCCTTTGATTATGCAAGAATGATAGGTTGAGATTTGATCTTATCTATCCCAACTTAAATTTAGCATAGAGGGCGGCATATCTTGTTTTGGTTTACTCCAACCTGGTGAGCAATAAAAATGATCATGTTTAAGGCAGGTGCTTCCCCTGTAGAAATTCATGTTATATTTACTTTTCATTATAAAAAAAGAAATATTGAGGTGTTGTTTGCCGAAAAAAGCGTTATTGTTAATTTTTATTCTTACTGCCTTGTTGCCCATTCTGAGTGCCTGCGGCAGCGGCGGTTTGCAGGAAGAAGGCAGCAGTTCGCAGGGTGCGTCTGAAGAGATTTCTGTTTCTGACTTGCCTGCGACTGAGCCGTCAGCAACGGCCACAGATCTACCCATCCTCGAACCCACTGAAGAAGCCGCTCCTGCCAATCGTACATCAGAAAAAGACGGGATGGAGATGATCTATATTAATGCGGGCGAATTTCTGATGGGATGGGGAGGTACGGATGCGACAGTAGATGTTGGTCCAGGTCCCTACCCGGATTTTCTGGAGCATACGGTTTTCCTGGATGATTACTGGATCGATAAGCATGAAGTGACCAATGGGCAGTACCAGATTTGTGTGGCAGAGGGTATCTGCCGGCCATGCAGGCAAAATAATATCCCGCCGCAGGGAACCGACTATTTCACTGAAGCTGCGTATGCGGATTACCCGGTTGTCAACGTATCCTGGTACATGGCCCGGGACTACTGTGAATGGACGGGCAGGCGGCTGCCCACAGAAGCGGAGTGGGAAAAAGCGGCGCGTGGTACAGATGGGCGCAAATATCCCTGGGGAAACGATAAATATTCCGAGGAATATGCCAATATCTGCGATGTAAACTGTCCAGCAGCAAAAAAGGGTGATATCTCGAATCCCAACTTTGATGATGGATTCGCCGGACCTGCGCCTGTGGGGAGTTTCCCCGCTGGTGCCAGCCCCTATGGTTTACTGGATATGGCAGGCAATGTGTGGGAGTGGACAAGTAGTGCTTCAGAACTGTATCCATATGACGCGAATGACGGGCGGGAAGCGCAGTATGACATCCCTGATGGAGAAAAGTGGCCGGAGCGCATTTTGCGGGGGGGCCCCTGGAATGATGGCTACTGGTATCAACGCTCAAGCTACCGCTATCGTGCTGTAGGGGTGTACTTGAATTTCAACATGGGAATTCGCTGCGCGTATTCGGAATAAATTTAAGAGAACATTTAATTTAGATTCTCTCTGCTTTCATCCTAATTACAACATTTTCTTGTGGACGAGAAACCCATCTGGGAGAGTGCTGCGTTGCTCCCCTTTTCTTCTACCTCTCAAAACTGAAGATGCTCGTCTTCACTTTAATCTATTTTATTGAAATCAACTAAATTGTTTTTTGGTGAACTCTTCACAGGTTATTGTATTGATAAGCATAATTAATGCTTGTTTTGAAACTAATATTAAAAATCAGAATAAAAAATAGCTATAATAGAAGTAACAAGAAATATGTTGTTGGTTAACAAAAGTTTTCGACTGAAAATTGGTACACGGAAAAATAAGGATCAACAAATCGGGAGGAAAAAATGTGGATTGTGCTATTTATCGTTGGTGTAACTTTATCTATCGTAACGTTCTTTTCAATTAAAAAAGGAAGAAAAAGCAAAACCTGGCCGAAAACCAAGGCGACTGTGGTTTCCGCTGAAGTGGAAGAGAAACATGAATATGATGAAGATGGGGATAAACATGTCTATTACTACCCGCGCATTCACTATGATTATCAGGTGGATGATCAGTTTTACAATGGTTCTAAGTATAAACTTCTGGAAGCGTCGATGTCGAAAAGGAAAGCGCATGAATTCATTTCGAATTTCATGACCGGTGATATTTTGACCGTATATTACGATACTGAAAAACCGGCCGAATCTGTTCTTCAGCCGGGGGAGCAAAAATATTTATACGTGTTTTTTGTAATTGGAATTGGATTAACTGTGTTCAGTTTGGTCAAGTTGTTTATATAAAAATATGTTTTTATTGCCGCTGATACCCTCAGTTTGAATAACTTGAATTAAGAGAGAAGCAAGATTAGAGAAGAAGGGTGGCTTTTATACCGATTCTGCCTTGGAAGTGCCCCATATGTTTATTTTCTTTTTATTTTTTCAATTAGTAGATTTAAGATACCCGCAAGAAAATTTAACCGCGGAACAGATTCCAAATAATTAATATAGGGATCACCGAATTTTTCAATGAGACTTACGTCAACAAGCCGGGCAATTTGAACCATACTAGTAGTTCCTAAACAACCAATAATTGTGACAAGCCAATTCTGGCTGAGGAAGATAACAGCTGGATACAAGAGCAGCCAACCGAGGTAAAGCGGATGACGCACGATCGCATAAACGCCATTTGTAACCATTGCTGTGGTATGAGTGAAATCTCTGCCTTTTTCCACTCGGCCGGTGAAACGCAGGAATCCCATAGCGAGAAAGATAAAAGTAAGGCCGAGAATTAGATTTACCCATCCTACAATTACGAATATTGGGAAAATTGGGTCGTGGTATTTAAGAAGGTACAGTAACCAAGATGCGATCAGTGTTACAGCCGCAATTGTGAAATACAGTGAACCAGCCTTCTTCATTTTCATATTATCTCCGTTAGGTCAACCTGCCAATATTGTCTTTCGATCTCATGTCGGTATGTGAACTTGATGATAACAAATGTTCGGAGAAGAAGGCTGCCGATCATTTTTTATGTTTCACGATTCTAATGGGCGCATCCTTAGCCAAGGAAAATAAAACCATTGTTATTGATATCTGTGATTAATCTATATACGTTTTTTCTTTTCTAAAGTTGTGAGAATAGTTTGCCTTGGATTATATGATTTATGGAGGAAACTTTGTGCTATTGTGACTTCTATACGAGTGAATTAAAACTTGTTACTTGCCACTCCATTTTTTCAGGGAAGGGTGAATATTCATGAATTTATTTTAAAAATATCGACTTCTTTTTTTTGAGGGTTACTTGATTTATTATTTAAAAACACGCATAATAGATTTACACGGCACAATCATCGACCTGTGCTAGTTGATATTTTAAGGGAAAACGTCTGATTGGAGGAACAATGAAAAAAAGAAACACATCTTTAGTATTTGCCTTAATTGCTTTGATTCTTCTGGTTTCATGTGGGGACGGGGCAAACGAATCATCGACAAACAAGGAACCGGTATATGTTAATTGGTACTGTGAAGATGCTACTTATGTTCAAGCCGGACGAGAGATCGCTTTATATTATGAATGGATAACACAAACGGAAGAACAAAACAAAGCTTATTTTGATGTGGTCGATCACTATTTATCAGTGGATGGTGTACCTTTAAAAATAAGAGAGCAAGGATTTGGGGAAATCATGGAATTGGCAGATGGTACATTCAAGCAAATGTTTTGGATGAATATTGGTCCATTGGAACCAGGAGACTACGAAATTATAAGCGCTGCAGACATTGCTGAGCCGGTGTTTGACGGGTGGTATTGGTACGGACCGGATTCGGAATTTGAAACATTGATGAGTGTTTGTACAATCACGGTGGGGGATGACCCCCCGACTGACATTGCTGTAGAAGTAGAAGAGGAAATTGCAGAACCCCCAACGGTTGACGTCCCTGATGTGCAAACCCCAACTTCGGCAGTTTGTTCGATTAATTCTCCCTTGAAGCAGGAGTGGAATACGCTGGTATGTGAGACGTTTGATACTGATACATTCCTGTGGACAGGGAATAGTCAAGGGACGTCGGCACGCGTTGAAGGCGGGCAATATGTGTTGGACAATTCAACCAAAGTCTCGTCTGGATATACGACGGGATTCACATACCCGGTTGAAGTGGGATCCGCGCAGGATTACATAATCTCAGTGGATGGATTTATGGACAGTAAGTTCCGTGATTGTACGTGGGGGGTATTTGTACGGAGCACTGATCGTGAGATCGTGTATTTCTTTATGATCAATAATGAAGGACGGTATATGTTGACTGGTTCATCTGACCTG
>Ga0255406_1026_pt1 | contig 13895 bp, 25 predicted proteins | sample ANMaggSeSYBR01F8_FD_182124 | JGI IMG/M metagenome (GOLD analysis project Ga0255406, IMG submission 182124) | Sediment cell enrichment communities from methane seep in Santa Monica Basin, California, United Staets - ANME aggregate JGI... | ecosystem: Environmental > Aquatic > Marine > Cold seeps >...
GCGAATGGCTTATTTCCGCATATATTCCGGGAAGATTACCAAGGGAATGATGGCTTACAACGTTTCTACCGGGAAGAAAGAGCGCGTAGGGCGTCTGATAAGGGTTTACGCAGACCATCGTGAGGATATTGATGAGATCAGCGCAGGAGATATTGGTGCGGTTTTGGGTATGAAAAATGTATCTACTGGTGATACCGTTTGTTCTGCTCATAATCAGATATTGCTTGAGAGAATATCATTCCCAGACCCTGTAATATCTGTCGCGATTGAACCAAAAACAACTGCAGACCATGATAGGTTAGATAAAGCTCTACAGCGTCTTTCTGAAGAAGATCCAACATTTAAGGTCCGTGTTGATGAAAATACAGGGCAAACATTAATATCGGGAATGGGTGAATTGCATTTAGAAATCATTGTAGATCGAATGCTTCGAGAATTTAATGTGAAGGCAAATGTTGGAAAACCACGGATATCATACCGGGAAACAATCTCCAAGGAAATCCCGAAAGTTGAATATAAATACGCTAAACAAACTGGCGGCCATGGACAATTTGCGCATGTTGTTTTTTCAATCGAACCATTAAAGCGGGGGGGGGGGCATTCAATTTGAAAATAAAATTGTGCGTGGCGCTGTTCCATCCGGGTACTTTAAAGCAGTAGAAAATGGGGTTAGAGAAGCCGCGGAATCTGGTGTTGTGGCAGGGTATCCAGTTACTGATATTAAGGTGACGTTTTACGATGGCTCATTCCACGAAGTCGATTCGAGCGAAATGGCTTTTAAAATGGCTGCGATATTTGCTTTTAGGGAGGGTATTCAAAAAGGAAGGCCGGTTTTGTTAGAACCCATTATGCATGTTGAGGCTGTTTTACCGGAGGAGTATTTAGGTGATGTTTTAGCACAGTTAAGTGCGCGGCGTGGTGAAATCAGCAGCATGGAACCAAAACCCGGTAATGCAAAAGCTATCAATGCCAGTTTACCGCTTGGCGAAATGTTCGGATATGCAACTGAACTTAGGTCTGCTACACAAGGGCGTGGTGTGTTTTCGATGGAATTTTCCCACTATGCCCCAATTTCAGAAGAAACTAGGAAGAAATTTTTTAATTAATAGTGTTATTATAAGGAGATTGTTATGGCAAAAGAAATATTTGAACGAACAAAACCACATATGAACGTGGGAACAATGGGTCACATTGACCACGGGAAGACCACGCTCACAGCGGCCATCACCAAATACAGTAATATACGCGGCTTGGCAGATTACCGTGCGTTTGACACAATTGACAACGCGCCGGAAGAGAAAGCCCGCGGCATTACCATCAACATTGCGCACGTGGAATATGAGACCGAAAATCGCCACTACGCGCACGTGGATATGCCCGGACATCGCGACTACATCAAGAACATGATCACCGGTGCGGCGCAGATTGACGGCGCGATTCTGGTAGTGGCAGCGCCTGACGGCCCCATGCCCCAGACCAAAGAGCACGTTTTGCTCGCCCGCCAGGTTGAAGTCCCTCATATCGTGGTGTTTCTGAACAAAGTGGACATGATGGATGATCCCGAGCTGTTGGAATTGGTTGAAATGGAACTACGTGAAATGCTGGTCTTCTACAAATTCCCCGGTGATGATATCCCCATCATTCGCGGCAGCGCGCTGAAAGCGCTGGAGAGTGAATCCACTGACCCGGATGCGCCTGAATACGCATGCATCAAAGAACTAATGAATGCGATTGACACCTACTTCCCAGAGGCAGTCCGTGATGTGGACAAGCCCTTCATGATGCCCGTTGAGGACGTATTCTCCATCAAAGGGCGCGGCACCGTAGTTACCGGCCGAATTGACCGTGGAAAGATCAAGGTTGGCGAAGCTGTTGAGATCGTTGGCATGCGCGAAAAGAGCATGAGCACTGTTTGCACCGGCGTGGAAATGTTCCACAAGATCTTGAACGAAGGTATGGCTGGTGACAATGCTGGTTTGCTGCTGCGCGGTGTTGAACGCACTGACGTGGAACGCGGCATGGTTATCGCAGCGCCCAAGAGCATCACTCCTCACACCAAGTTCAACGCGGAAGTGTATGTGCTGAAGCGCGATGAAGGTGGACGCCACAAGCCATTTTTCCCCGGCTACCGCCCGCAGTTCTACATCCGCACGATGGATGTGACTGGTACGATAACTCTGCCAGAGGATGTTGAAATGGTCATGCCTGGCGATAACGTCAACATGGTCGTTGAACTGATCATCCCTGTTGCCCTTGAACAAGGCTCTGACTTTGCTATCCGCGAAGGCGGCCTCACTGTTGGCGCTGGTAGAATCACTGATATTATTGAATAGGAATAAAAATATGGCAAAACAAAAGATACGTATAAGATTAAAAGCATACGATCACAGAGTGTTGGATCAATCTGCAAAACGGATTGTAGAAACCGCTGAACGAAGTGGCGCAAAAGTTGTTGGACCTGTACCTTTGCCAACAAAATTGGAGAAATTTACAGTTCGGCGGTCAACTTTCATTGATAAAGACTCACACGAACACTTTGAGATAAGAACGCATAATCGATTAATTGATGTGATGAATCCAGATTCAAAAACTATTGATATGCTGATGCGTTTGAATTTGCCAGCCGGTGTGGATATCGAAATCAAGATCTAAAAAATTATTATCAATTGTTGGTACAAACCAGAATAATGTGGTAAAATTTTCAGGTTTGATTAATAACTGAAGGGCTTTATAAGAGTTTACTGACACAGCGGACGGTCAATCAAAAAGTCTTGCTGGCAGAAAATTGACTATAAAGTCGGAGATGATGCGGCTGAGCCCATGCTGACAGTCTCCATCAATTACATTCATTAGGAGAAAAAAGAGATGTTTAAAGGGCTTATAGGAAAGAAACTTGGCATGACCCAGGTATTCAATGAGGATGGATTAGCACTTCCAGTAACACTCATCGAAGCTGGGCCATGTTATGTTACACAGGTACGCGATACTGAGAAGGATGGGTATTCCGCTGTTCAATTAGGTTTTAGTGAAGTAAAAGCAAAGAAACTTACCAAAGGACAGATAGGCCATCTCGAAAAGAACAAAATTCCCCTGCTGCGGTATTTAAGGGAATTTCGCACAAGTACCCCAGATGTAAAAGCTGGGGACAAGGTGGATGTGAGTCAATTTGAAGTGGGAAAATGTGTTGATGTTGTTGGAACAAGCAAGGGTAAAGGTTTTGCAGGTGTCGTGAAAAGATATCACTTTAAAGGTGGACCAAAAACACACGGTCAATCGGATCGATTGCGTGCTCCAGGATCAATTGCTGCTGGCACAACCCCAGGACGTGTTTTTAAAGGCAAGAAGATGCCTGGAAGAATGGGGAATGAGCGTGTAACTTCACAAAATGTTGAAGTTGTTTTGATAGATATCGAAAAAAACCTGATTGGTGTTAATGGTTCAGTGCCTGGTCCTCGTGGTGGGCTAGTGATGATTAAAGATGCGAGGAAGCAATAGGGATAATTGAAGTGGCGGGTTATTGACCGCGCTTTTGGAGCAAAAGATGACAAAAGTTGATGTAGTAGATATTGCAGGGAAGAAATTAAAACAGATAGAGCTGCCAGCTTCGATCTTTGAAGCCCCGGTGAATATGGCTCTTATGCACCAGGCTTTTGTGCGCCAGAGTGCCAATGCAAGATTAGGTACACACGAAACAAAAACACGTGGTGACGTATCTGGTGGTGGGAGGAAGCCCTGGCGTCAGAAGGGAACTGGGCGAGCCCGGCAGGGTTCTATCAGGTCTGCTCAGTGGGTTGGTGGTGGAAAAATACATACCCCTCACCCCCGTTCATATAAAAAGAAAATGCTTCGTAAGATGCGCAGAGCAGCTGTTCGATCGGCTCTTACTGTGCGGGCATCTGAAGATGCCGTTATTTTAGTCGATGGTTTTAATATGAAAGAACCAAAAACCAAGGATCTACTGAACACAGTTAATTTATTGACTGGCGGAAAGTCTGCTTTAGTTGTTGTTGCAGAGAAGGAATCAAAAACAAATGTGTTTCTTTCATCTGAAAACTTGGCAAATATAAAAATTTTACTCGCTAAGTATTTGAATATTAGAGATTTGCTTTCTTACGATCATTTGATCTTTGACTTACCAGCGATCAATGTAATAGAAGAGTATCTTGGAACCAGCAAGAGGACGAAATGAAATCGCCATATAATATCTTGATCAGACCGCTGATTACAGAAAAATCAGCTTATCAATCATCTAAACTTCATCAGTATGCTTTTGAAGTGCCTATTTCTGCCACTCGCTCAGATGTGAGGGATGCTGTAGAAAAAGCGTTCAACGTGAAGGTTCTGAGAGTCAATACTATCAATGTCCCGGCGAAGATGGGGCGAAAGGGACGCAGTCGTCGGTTAGCGATTAAGAAATCGGCATACAAAAAAGCGCTTGTAAAGATCAGTCCTGAAGACCGTATTCCGATATTTGAGGGAGTAGAGTAATGGGTATAAAAATTTACAAACCTGTTACCCCGGGTTTGCGGGGAATGACCGGGTCAACATTCGAGGAAATCACTAAAACTAAACCTGAAAAGAGCCTGACGGTTTTTAAACATAAAAAAGCCGGACGCAATGTTTACGGCAGGATCACAGTGCGCCATCGCGGTGGAGGTCACAAGCAGAAGACTCGCATCATAGATTTCAAACGGCAAAAATTGAATATTCCTGCAAAAGTCACCGCAATTGAATATGATCCAAAAAGATCTGCCAGGTTGGCGTTATTAACTTATGCTGATGGTGTAAAAACTTATATTATTGCACCCCTGGGAATTAAGGTTGGCGACAAGTTAGTTTCAGGGGCTGAGGTTGATATCCGCCCAGGGAACTGTTTGCCAATTGAAAATATTCCAACTGGCACAATGATTCATAATATCGAAATGCAGCCTGGCAAAGGCGGACAGTTGGTGCGTTCGGCTGGCACTTCTGCCCAATTATTAGCAAAAGAAGATGTTTATGCGCAAATTCGTCTGCCCTCTGGTGAAATCCGCTTAATAAGCAAAAGATGCTTTGCGGTTATTGGCCAGGTCGGAAATGTTGAACATAGCCAAATTAAACTTGGTAAGGCTGGCAGGAAGCGTCACAAAGGGTTCCGGCCAGCAGTACGCGGCAGCGCAATGAATCCGAATGACCATCCGCATGGTGGCGGTGAAGGCCGTTCGCCAATTGGTATGCCAGGTCCAAAATCTCCTTGGGGTAAACCTACCCTAGGTTATAAGACTCGGAGAAATAAAAGTACAAGTAAATATATTTTACGCAGCCGGCATGCTGCAAAACGCAAGTAGGAATCTAGGAGCTGAAATATGTCACGTTCGTTGAAGAAGGGACCTTTCGTAGACCCTAAACTGTTGAAAAGAATCGAACAAATGAATGAGAAGAAAGAAAAAAAGGTCATACGGACCTGGAGCAGAGCAAGCACGATATTTCCTCAGATGGTAGGTCATACGATTGCTGTCCATGATGGACGGCGGCATGTCCCGGTTTATATTACTGAGAATATGGTTGGTCACAAGCTTGGGGAATTTGCCCCAACCCGATATTTCCGCGGTCATTTAGCTGAAAAATCATCATCTATGAGTGAGTAAAGAGGTAAATATGGCAATTGATGTGAAAGCAGAATTGAAGTATTACCCCGTTTCTGCCCAGAAAACAAGATTGGTTGTTGATCTTGTGCGCGGAAAAATGGCGGAAGAGGCGATTACTATCTTGAATTTTGTTAATAAGAAAAGTGCTGAGCCAGTTCGTAAACTAATTGCTTCAGCGATGGCGAATGGTGAGAATAACTTTGGTATACCAGCGGAGAAGTTATTCATATATAAGATAATTGTTGACGAAGCGCCGACACGTAAGTGGCGTCGTTTTGGTGCGCGCGGCAGGATTAAACCGATTTTACGACGTTCGTCACATGTGAATGTGATTTTGCGTGAAAAAGAATAATTAATGAAGTCATATCGAAAAAATCAGGATAATTCCAGGAGTAAATATGGGTCGTAAAGTTCATCCGGTTGGAATGCGTTTAGGGGTGATACGCACTTGGGAAGGAAAATGGTACGCTGAGGGTCAAAATTACATTGACCAATTTCATCAGGATCTTAAGATCCAAGAAATGATTAGGGAGGTCGGAGACCGTGCTGGTGTCTCCCATATTGAAATTGAACGATTTCCAAGCAAGGTGAAGATCTTAGTTCAAACCGCGAAGCCTGGTATCTTGATCGGCAGAAAGGGAGAAACCGTAAAAGTTCTCCGTAAGAATCTTGAGGACTTGACGGGAAAGAAAATTGATCTTGAAATTGTGGAGATAAAAAACCCGGATTGTGACGCATTGTTGGTGGCGAAAAACGTTGCTTCACAAATTGAGCGTCGCATTAGTTATCGCCGTGCTATGAAACGGGCAATCCAAAACAGCATTCGCCAAGGTGCTGAAGGAATGAAGATCCAAGTAGCTGGCCGATTGAATGGCGCTGAAATGTGCAGAACTATATGGTTGCGAGAAGGGCGGGTCCCTCTTCAGACATTACGCGCTGATATTGATTTTGCACGCGCAGAAGCTAATACAACCTATGGAAAAATTGGTGTAAAGGTCTGGGTTTATAAAGGTGAAATACTGCCGGACTCTAAAAATAAAATGGAAAAAACGGAAGGTGTATACGTCAGTAAGTAATTATTTACTGATGGTGCATATACTTTAGAAGAGGTTTTACTATGTTGATGCCAAAAAGAGTAAAGTTCCGCAAACAAATGCGCGGACGAATGCGTGGAAAAGCGATGCGCGGAGTTAAGATACTGAATGGGGATTTTGCTCTGCAAGCTTTAGCGCCAGGGTGGGTGTCTGCCCGCCAAATCGAAGCTGCCCGCCGTTCGATTGTTAGGGCAATGAAACGGCGTGGAAAGGTTTGGATTCGAATATTCCCAGATAAGCCGATAACCAAGAGAGCAGCAGAATCTCGAATGGGAAAAGGTAAAGGGGCGGTGGAATATTGGGCGGCGGTTGTTAAACCGGGCAGAATCATGTTCGAGGTTAGCGGACTTGATGATGAGATATCTGTCCATGCGCTTAAACAAGCACAATATAAGTTCTCAATTAAGACGAGAATTGTCTCTAAGAAAGATTTCATTGGAGGTCAAGGATGAAAAGCAGTGAAATTCGATTGTTGAGTGCTGATGAGATTCAATCAAAATTAATCGAAACACGCAAGGAATTTATGCTGCTCAGGTTCAGTGCTGTAAGCGGACAATTAACTGATACCAGCAAGATTAATAATATTAAACGATTGATTGCCCGGCTGGAAACGATCTTACGTGAAAAGCAATTGGGGATCCGTACGGAAGGTGAAGCATGAATACTCGCAGAAGATTAACCGGTGTTGTTGCTAGTAATAAGATGACAAAAACGGTTATTGTTGAAGTGTCAAGAACATATCGACATCCATTATATGGAAAAGTTGTTCATAAAACCAAACGATTTCAGGTGCATGATGAAAAAAAATGCCGGGTTGGCGATGAAGTACAGATCGTAGAAAGCAGGCCGATTTCAAAAAATAAGAGATGGATTGTTGAAAAAATATTAAAAACGCAGGAATCAGCTCAAGCGGTGCCTGCGCACGACGAGGTATAGAGTCATGATCCAACATGAATCACGATTAAAAGTCGCAGACAACACTGGTGCAAAAGAGATTTTGGTTATCCATGTTTTAGGCGGATCAGGGAAAAAATATGGTCACGTGGGCGATGTGGTTGTAGGAACCGTAAAAGTGGCTACTCCACAGAGTTCTGTGAAAAAGAGTGAAATCGTCAAAGCGGTAATTGTCCGAACAGCGCACCCCTGGCGGCGAAAAGATGGGTCTACGATCCGGTTTGATGATAACGCCGCAGTTATCTTGGACGCAGATGAGGAGAATCCACAAGGGACACGGATTTTTGGACCAGTTGCACGGGAATTGCGTGAAAAAGGATATATGAAAATTGTATCCCTTGCCCCAGAAGTATTGTAATAATTGTAGGAGCTAGCAGGATGAAGATGCGAATAAAAAGAGGTGATCAGATTGAAGTTATCACCGGAAAATCTGAAAATAAAGGAAAGCGTGGAGAAGTCCTTCGTGTGATTACGAAAGAAAGGCGCGTTGTTGTGCAAGGAGTTAATCTTCGCACAAAACATCAAGGGCAGGTTCAATCCAAAGGTAAAACGGTTAATCCTGGCATTGTGAAAATTGAAGCACCGCTTGATGTTTCAAATGTCATGGTTGTATGCAAGAAATGCAATAAGCCTACGCGTGTTGGTATTTCACGCGAGAGTGGCAAGGCAATTCGCGTCTGCAAGAAATGTGGCGGATTCATTGATTAACAAAAAACCGCTATTGGGAGTTATTAAATGAATGCATTAAAAGAAAGATACCGCAAAGAAATTGTTCCGGTGCTGATGAAAGAATTGGGCCTGGATAATGTTATGCAGGTACCAAAGATTGAAAAGATAGTCTTGAATGTTGGAATGGGTGAGGCGATCGAAGATAAGAAAACGCTTGACGAAGCAGTTAAAGACATTGAAATTATTACTGGTCAGAAAGCTGTGATTACTAAAGCGAAAAAGAGCATTGCTAATTTTAAGCTGCGAGAAGGATTCTCTGTCGGTGTCAAGGTTACTTTGCGAGGAGAGAAAATGTGGTCGTTGCTTGATCGACTAGTCAACGTTGCTTTACCGCGTGTTCGAGACTTTCGTGGTGTATCTCCGAAATCATTTGATGGACGAGGTAATTACACACTTGGTTTAAGGGAGCAATTAATATTCCCGGAAGTTGATTTTGATTCAATTGATAAAGTCCGGGGTATGGAGATTACATTTGTTACAACTGCACCAAATGATGAGCAGGGAACCGCATTATTAAAACATTTAGGAATGCCTTTCAGGAAGGTCTAATTATGGCGAAAAAATGTATGCAATTTAGAGAAAAAAGACGAAAATATCCGAATCAGGTTCGGAATCGCTGCAAGATATGCGGTCGTCCCCGTGGTTATATTCGGCGCTTTGGTATCTGCAGGATTTGCTTTAGAGAGCTTGCTCTTCAAGGGAAAATTCCTGGCGTAACGAAATCATCTTGGTAAATATCGAATCCGGAGGTATGTAAATGAGTATGAATGATCCAATTGCTGATATGCTGACTCGCATCCGGAATGGTCTTATGAGTAACCATACCGTTGTGGCGATGCCCAGCTCAAATTTAAAAGCTGAAATAGCACGTATATTAAGAGAAGAAGGCTACATTGAGGATTATGAAGTAGCTAATGATAGTAAACCGGCGCATAAAACCCTTCGCGTGCGTCTAAAATATGTTGGTGATCGGCGAACCAAACGCCCGGTTATTACTGAGATTCGACGGGTAAGTAAACCAGGTCGGCGAGTATATACACAGAGGCGAGATATACCTTGGGTTCTCTCAGGTATGGGTATCTCGATATTGTCAACACCTAAAGGTGTGATGACGGGCCAATCTGCAAGAAAAAATGGCGTCGGTGGAGAAATTTTATGCAAGGTTTGGTAGAGAGTTTGATTTTGGAGGTGTGTAGTGTCTAGAATAGGAAAATTGCCCATCGATATTCCAAGCGGCATAAGCGTGGAATTGGATGGATCTCATGTAACTGTAAAAGGCACGAATGGGACATTAGAACGATCCTTTTCACCTTTGATAAAAATTGCGAAAGAGGGTGAGCGGATAATTGTGACTCGTGACTCAGATGAAAAACATGTTAGAGCACTCCACGGAACAACTAGAGCAGTTATCCAAAACATGGTCACTGGAATTCATGCTGGTTTTACAAAGGTGCTTGAAATTCAGGGTGTTGGTTATAAAGCTGAGCAAGAGGGTAAAGATCTTGTAATCAATGTGGGATTTTCTCATTCTGTTAATGTTAAAGCTCCTGAGGGAATTGAATTTACTGTAACTGAAAAGAACAAAATTATAACTATCAAGGGCGCAAACAAGGAAGTTGTCGGGCAAATTGCCGCTGATATCCGGAAAATCCGACCCCCAGAACCTTATAAAGGGAAGGGAATCAGATATAAGGGTGAAAGAGTCCGTAGAAAAGCGGGTAAAACAGCTGCTACGATGATGTAAGGGAGTATAGGAAAGATATGAGTAGAAAAACAAGAAATGAAGCAAGATTGCATAGGCATAAACGGGTACGGAAAAATATCCGGGGTACTGCAGAAAGACCGCGGTTAAATGTTTTCCGAAGTTTATCCCAGATATCTGCCCAGATCATTGACGATGATAAAGAAATAACATTAGTTTCCTCTTCTAGTATTGATCATGAACTCAGGAAGAAGGTTGCGAAAATGAATAAAACTGAACAAGCGTCTGCAGTTGGAAAGCATATTGCGCAGCGCGCAAAGGAGAAAAAGATCAAGGAAGTGGTTTTTGATCGCGGCGGATACCGATATATGGGGCGAGTAAAAGCTTTGGCTGAAGCAGCAAGAGAAGAAGGCTTGATCTTCTAAAAGGAAGATTTCAACAAAAGGGAAATAATGAAAAAAAAGGCGTACAAACCAGTTGAAAAAGAATTCGATGAGCGAGTAGTCGATATTACACGTGTGGCAAAGGTTGTCAAAGGTGGCCGAAAATTTCATTTTCGCGTTACCATCGTAGCTGGAAATAATAATGGGCGAGTGGGTGTCGGTACCGGAAAAGCGGGTGCCGTTCCTGATGCTATGGGAAAAGCAACAAAACAAGCACTCAGCGATATGCGAAAAATCTCGCTTGCGGGCACAACTATTCCGCATGAAGTTATTGGTAAGATGGGCGGAGCAGTTGTGTTGTTGAAACCAGCATCACGAGGGACAGGTGTTATCGCGGGTGGTGGTGTGCGGGCGGTTGTCGAAGCCGCAGGTATCAAAGATATTTTAACCAAGTCCATGGGCAGCGCAAACGTATTGAATGTTGTCAAAGCCACCATGAACGCGTTGGATCAGTTACGAACTTCTGAGGAAATAGCCGCTATGCGAGGAAAACCTGCTAAGGAGTTGGCGCCTTTCTGGGAACGGAGAAAAAATGGCTAAAAAAGAGAAAATACTAAAAATTACATTGGTCCGAAGTCCAATAGGGAATTCGGAACGGCATAAGGCAACTATTCGCGCATTGGGCCTTCGTAAAATAGGGCACACTGTAGAGCAAAAGGATACATTGGCAGTGCGCGGCATGTTATCTAAAGTGAATCATTTAGTTAAAGTTGAAAAATAGGAATAAGAATGAAATTACATGATTTAAAACCGAGTGAAGGCTCAACAAAGAGAAGGAAGCGTGTTGCTCGTGGAATTGGTGCAGGACAAGGAAAAACAGCTGGTCGTGGATATAAAGGGCAAAAATCGCGGAGTGGATCTGGCGGCGCATTATATCGCCAGGGCGGCAATTTGCCTTTCTATCGCCGTTTGCCATTTCTGCGTGGGGTAGGCTTTACGCCAATTAACCGCGTTGTTTATAATGAAGTGAATGTGGAAACTTTGTCTGCCTTTAAGGCAGGCACAGTGGTGACCCCCGAACTTCTTGCAGGAAAAAACATGCTGCATAAAACCAAGAACCCGGTTGTAATTCTTGGTAGAGGTGAAATCAAGAAAGCTTTGACAGTTAAAGCTCACCGATTCACAAAAAGTGCAAAAGAGAAAATTGAGGCTGCTGGTGGAAAAGCAGAACTTATTCAAGCAGAAAATGAAGGAAAATAAGGAGATTCGAGCATGAAGAGATCTGCATGGCGGTATTTGTGGACTTCTGTTGATATCAGAAAGAAGCTGCTAATCACATTAGCATTATTAATACTGTATCGGTTTGCTGCAAATATACCAGTGCCAGGGATCAACCGTGATGTAATCGCTAGCATATTCCAGCAACAAGGAGCTGCCAGCAGTTTATTAGGTGTGTTCGATCTATTATCTGGCGGAACGCTATCTAATTTTTCGATCCTGGCGATGGGTGTTTATCCGTATATTACTGCGCAAATTATCATCCAATTACTGATTCCAATCATTCCATCGCTTGAAAGGCGAATGCAGGAAAACCCCAAGGAAGGCCGCAAGTTGATGGAAAAGTGGACGGTGTTGTTAACCATACCAATGGGCGCACTCTCTGCTTTAGGGCAGATTCAATTATTTAATCAACTTACAACAGGTGGATCCATCTTGAATTACCAGTTTGGTTTTGCCGGTGCGAGTTTATTACCCACTTTAACAACCTTGATCAGCATGATAGGCGGAACAATGCTTGGTATTTGGTTGGGCGAACTGATCTCGGAATATGGGGTTCCCAATCAAGGGTTGTCATTGATCATTTTTGCGGGAATTGTTTCTAGAATTCCTGTTAATTTATACAGTTTGATCATATCGGGACAATCCGTTGCTATTCTGTTGGCACTAATGGCGATAATTTTGGCTGTGACAATTTTCGCGATAATTTTTGTACAACAGGGCAGAAGGAATGTGCCGGTATTATTCCCTGGCCGCAGAGTTGGCAACCGAATGTCAATGCCGGTGCGATCTAACCTGCCTTTGATGATTAATTTGGCTGGCATGATCCCACTGATTTTTGCTCAGACAATATTGTCTCTTCCAGCTATATTGTCACAGTTCTTTATCAATTCAAAAACTGAATGGTTAGCAAAATTTGCAGCTGGCATGCAGCGGACATTTAGCCCGACGAGTATATGGTATATCGTGATCTACTTTTTCTTTGTACTGCTGCTCACATTTTTCTATACAGAAGTTTTATTTGAACAACAGAATTATGGTGAAAGTTTAAAGAAACAGGGCGCTCAAATTCCGGGTGTGGTCCGAGGGGCTGCTACTCAAAGGTATTTAAATCGAGTACAGCGTCGAATCACTTTGGTTGGAGCACTGTTTTTGGCCTTAGTAGCAACTTTGCCATACATTTTGCAAATTACCCTTCCACCAAGTATTGGGTCCAATTTATTTCTCGTTTCAGCATCAGGATTGATCATTGTGGTAGGTGTGGTTCGAGACACATTCAACATCATTGAAACTGAACTGAAACTGCACGGATATGATGACAGTTTAATAAAAGGCTGAAAGAAGTAGTATTTGATGATTAAATTTTATGTTTTGCTTGGCCCGCCAGGCGCTGGAAAAGGAACACAAGCTGCGATTATTGCGGATGTATGTGGTATTCCGCACATCTCGTCAGGAAACATTTTCCGCGAGAATTTGCAGTTGAAAACTGAATTAGGGATAAAAGCAAAGCAATTTATGGACAAAGGAGAGTTAGTTCCGGATGATATTACCATCGGAATGGTCACTGATAGATTAATGAAAGCGGATTGTTCTGGTGGCGCGCTTTTAGACGGTTTTCCACGCACTCCAAAACAAGCAGAAGCACTATCTGATTTTTTATCTTCTATCAACGCAGAGATTGCCTGTGTGCCATTCATCAATGTGGAAGCGAATGAACTGATCGAGCGCTTAAGTGGGAGGTGGACATGCAAAGCGGAAGGTCATGTTTTCCATACAAAATATAAACTACCAAAACAAGAAGGCATTTGTGATTATGATGGGTCTCCACTTTACCAGCGAGAGGATGACAAGAAGGAAACTGTAGAACAACGCATTCGTGTTTATTTTGAGAAAACAGCCCCGTTGGTAAAATTTTATACTAAAAAAGAGGTACTTGTAGAAGTGGATGGGGCTTTACCAATTGAAGAGGTAACAGAAGCGTTAATGAAAGTAATTAACTGTCAGGGTTGATAGACGATTATGAGATTAAAGGTTATAATCAATAATTTGCGGCTGTTGCAAAAAATAAAGAGGAGTAAATAATGAAAGTATCACCATCAATCCGCAAGCGTTGTGCAAAATGCAAAAT
>Ga0255406_1027_pt1 | contig 13814 bp, 8 predicted proteins | sample ANMaggSeSYBR01F8_FD_182124 | JGI IMG/M metagenome (GOLD analysis project Ga0255406, IMG submission 182124) | Sediment cell enrichment communities from methane seep in Santa Monica Basin, California, United Staets - ANME aggregate JGI... | ecosystem: Environmental > Aquatic > Marine > Cold seeps >...
CGTTGCACCCTGGTTGCACCCGAAAAGAGGAAAGGCGACTCGAATTAACCAAAAAAAATACAAATAACCAATCAATTACCTTTTTGATTATCTACTCGTTGCAACAACAAACGCAATAGAACCCAAACACCATCTTTCCTTAATTCAAGGAGATAATATAGCTAATTAGAGAAATTATTATCAATTTTTATCTAGAAAATTAAGTTCCAAACTTAAAATATATTTTAATACTCGAAACAGATTTCATAATCAATAAAAGGCCTATTTAGTTCGTATTCCTTTAGGTATGATGTGTATAATTGATAAACGAAAAGGAGTGATCATCTTAATTTCTATTCCCCTTTTTCATTTTAAGGAGGTTTCAAAATGAGCTATAGCATTTCTCGTCTTACATTATTCGCTATCATATCTTCTATTGAGACTGATCTAAGAAATATAATATCAACTTACATAGGATCGCAAAATAATTCTAGTGAATTCTTTGGTCATGAAATCTTTCAACAGGCAAGCGAGAGGTTTGAGAAGGAATATGGTCTATTTGATGATACTCAAGTAACTATTGATTCTCTCCTACCATATATAGACTTTCCTGATGCATATAAAATCATAAACTCAAATTCGGATACTTTTCCTGTTGATGTATCGAAATATATAAAGGGAAAAACCAAAGACTTGGATAAATGTGTCCCAATAAGAAATCGCGTTTTTCATTCTCGCCCATTACTTTACGATGATTTTTCAAACACAATTGATTTGGCCAACAAATTAATTATTAAAAAAGATTTGGTTTGGAGGGATTTACCAGAGACGCTTGATAGACTGCGAGATGAGCCAAGTTTTGTGCTTGATTTAGAGATTCCTTTTTATGAAGAAGACAATATAAAACATAATTTACCGATCCCAGATTTTGATGAAACAGGTTTTTTGGGCAGGAGAAAAAAAGTAAAAGATTTAATGAAACACATCCTTGGTCCCTACCCTGTAATTTCATTAGTGGGTGACGGAGGTATTGGGAAGACGGCCCTTGCTTTAAGAATTGCATATGATGTACTCGATTTGCCAAATTGTCCGTTTGAAGCGATTGTTTGGACATCTTCAAAAACAAGCATGCTCACTGCGAAAGAAATCCGAAGAATAGAAGGAGCCATAAGTTCCTCGCTAGACCTTTTCAAAAATATTGCGGATGAGTTTACTGAAGCAGCGACAGAGCCAATTGAAGAAGTTTTAAATTATATGAGCACATTTAGAATTCTCCTAATTCTAGATAATCTTGAGACGGTTTTGGATGAAAAAATTAACAACTTCCTGGAAAGATTGCCATCCGGAAGCAAGGTTTTAATAACTTCTCGCATTGGCGTAGGGGCTTTTGAAATTCCAATAAAAATCCAAGCGATGGATCAAACTGATGCTGTCCATTTAATGCGGGCAATTTCAGGAGTACGAGGTGCAGAAAATCTGCTTAGATTAGAAAATTCCAAGATCGAAAAGTTTTGCCAAAGATTGAAGTATAGTCCTGGATTTATCAAGTGGTTTGTATCAGTAGTTCAAACTGGTATGAGACCTGAAGAAGCTCTTTCAAAACCGGATATATTTCTCGAATTCTGTATGTCCAACGTTTATAACTATTTATCAGATGATGCAAGAAAAATCTTGCATTCCATGTTAGCTCTACCTGGTAGACATAGTCTTGCGGAAATTGCATATATAAATGAAATGGAAGCGATAGAACTTCAATCAGCAATATATGAATTACTGAGAACAAATATGGTAATCATGTCAAGCACTGCAAAAGGCGCTTCTGTCGAATCGCAATATGAAATTTCAGATTTGGCAAGAACATACCTAAACCGTCTTTGTAAGATTGATTTAAAAGATCGAGAAAGGATATTAAAAAGAAACCGCCAACTAGTAGCGGCTGGTGAATATTATCAATCAACAAGAAATACTGATCCTTATTCGTTTTATACATTAAATATTAGATCACACAGTGATTATATTGTCACGAAATATTTATTAAGCGCATTAAGTTTGTCAAAAAATAGGAAATTTAGAGACGCTGAGGATAGTATAAATAAAGCTAGAAATTTAGCTCCAGAATATTTCGAGGTTCACAGAGTAGATGCTCTTGTAAAAACCGCTCAAGGGAATTATTCTGCTGCCCAATCAGCTTTCGAAGCAGCAATAGAGATAGAACCAAAATCTGCCCCACTTCGATATTGGTTTGCAGGATTTCTTATGCGGTATATGGATGATACAAAAGGATCATTAGAGCAATTTATTAAAGCTTCTGAGCTGGATCCAAAAGCTAAAAATGTAAAAATTGAAATTGCTCGTGCGTATTTATATATCCGCGACTATGACCAAGCAACAGAGACAATATCAAAGGTAATTGAAAAACTCAAGATAAAAAAAGGAAAAGAAGCAAAGAAAGTCTATGATATTTACTTACAATGCTTCTATCGAAAAGCCGAATCTTTGATTTCACAAGGAGAGATTGTTGAAGCGGTTGAGCAACTTGAAAAATTGAAGAATGCATACGAAAAATGTCCTATTGATCTGCGAGACAAGATAATGAAAGAGAAAATAGCTAATGCGGTAAATCTTTCAAACCAATGTTATCAAATTGCGAAGGAAAATCAAAGCGAATTGAAAACGAAAATAGAAGACCTTTTCAATTGGTTTGCAAATGAAGTAGAGATACCTATAACTATAGAGGACGCAAACAAAATTTACACTGGGGTTGTTTCTTATCTGCCTGTTAATCGAAGCTTTGGATTCATTACTGGTTCAGACGAACAAAAAATCTTTTTCCATAGAAATGAAATTAGAAACTATGATGATTGGTCTCATCTAAAGGTGGGTTCGAGGGTTACTTATCTAAAAGGTATGGATAGACGAGGTCCTAATGCTATAGCCGTTGAGAGATCTGAAAAAGATATTCACTCTGGAATAATTATTCGTATACCAGATGAAAAAAAATACGGTTTTATTCGAACTAATGACGATAAAGATTACTTCTTTCATTTCAATTCAATTATTAGTGAAAAGAATTTATCTCCGGAAGTTGGAGATAAAGTGAGTTTTAGATTTGGTTCAAATGAAAAAGGTATTTGTGCAATAGAGGTAGTTCTTGAGAAATGATAGTTGTCAAGTTTGAACCATTCTTGCTGAGATGTAATCTTTTCTATACTAATATTCCTGGAGGGAACTATAATTTATCAAGCCTTTTGCTACAGCTAACCCTTAAAGATTAACATTTCCAAATTGTTCTTGCTTTGTCAAAAAGAAACTCTGCTCTTTCTGCAATAACTTTTTCGTTCCATTCACTTCTTTTTAGAAACTCACTAAATATATCTATTTCAGACGAGTATTGCTTCAATCCTTTTTTATCTTTTTTCCCTTCTTTTTTTGTATCCCAATCAGCATCTCTAATTGAAGTATTAAGGGAAGATGTAATAATTGTTAGATTGCCTAGTGTTAATAAGTTTCTATTTCTATTTAATCGTTCTTCCTCTGTATTAACTTTTTCCCAATTGTTTTCCCATTTTTTTGGCATTATATGCTCTAAGCTATATCTATTTAACCCGAGTAATGCTGTCGAATGAGCAATTCTATTTCTTATACTTGATTCAATTAAATATAAAATCCCTGATGAATGCTTATTTGTTAATTTAGATTCAAAAAATCCCGTTTTTAATTCACTATCAGAAGGCATAAAATTGACTTTATCAGATTTTTCTTCAATTACTTCTTTTAATTTAGCTTTGGTTAGACTTTCATTTAAAATTAATTCTTCTGAAAACAGCCTATTATAATTTTTTGTTGTCGCGTGCGTTACAACTCTTCTCATTAAATATGATTCTAAATACATAAAAATATCTCTTTTTTCATTTTGATCTGGTACATTCAGTAGCACATAAAGAACGTAAGGAATAACTGTTGTATTGTCTAACCCAAAAATAATCGAATTTATTCTTTCAATTCCATATTCATCCGTTAATTCTCTATCGATAACATTAAAATCGATGTTTTCTCTATACACAATTGCATACTTTTTAATTTCCTTAATAAGATTGCTTTTTGAAATTGAATATTTCTTAATAAATTCCTTGTAACTATAAAATAAGCTTTCAACTTTGCTTAAATTCTTTTTATCATCTGCTTTAACTTTTAATTTTTGATCCTGTAATTTTATTTGTAGAAATGAATAGAAAAATATATCAATATTATTTCGTTTCATTCTTCCTGCTGTAATTTCTCTATCCCAAAAACTTTTTGTTTCAGTATCTTTTTCAAATATTTCTTTCCAATTATTTTGGTAGGAATTGATATCCTCCCTTTTGAAAAAAAAGTTTTTTAACAATTCGGCTGTTGTCAACCTTACCCCAAGCGAATTAATCGTATCGAATATTTGCTGTTCATCTTCTTCAATTCCTAAATCAATAGCAACAAACATTATTTGGTTTAATATTCTCTGGAAATCAAGTTTTTCTAAAATGATGTTTTTCCTAAAATAATCATATGCCTTTATGACATTGCCCTCACCCGCAATATCAATTTCTTTATTCAAAGACACAATTTTATTGAAGTTTTCAACATCATTATGGTTATGCTCTAGCGCAATAGCATTATCCATGACTTTAAAGACTTTATCAAAAGACGAATTTTTATTATTTTTGAGACAGAGAACTTTAAAGAAAATATTTAGTGTAGTTAATCTTTGTTGACCATCAACAATTGTGCGCAAATCTCCCACTGTTTTTTTTGTATCTGTAGGTTGTTGTTTTAAAATAATTGAACCTAAAAAATATGGCTTATTATTTTCCGTGATCATCTCCATATCTTGCAATAGTCTTTCCCATTGTTCTTCCTCCCAAACATAGGCTCGTTGAAAAAAAGGAATTTCTATAATCCTATTTCCATTAAAAATGTCATTGATAGTACTTTTTCTCGCTTCCATTTATTTCTCCAATAATGTTCCAACAATTAAAATAACCTTCACTTGTTCAAAACCCCTTTTTATAAAACACATTTAATTATGTCTATTATCGTATTAAACCTCAAATTATGCTAAAAATTTTCTGTATATTTTCATAATAGTAATCGTTTTAGCTGATAATTAAGATCACATTTCTCTTGCACCTCATTCGCCAGCAAAGGTGTCAATAGCATATTTTTTCCATCGTTCTGTATTATGCCCAATAATAGATTTAAAAAGCATCCATTTGTCAAGCCCTTGAATAAGTTCAGACACATGTGAGACAGTTCGTATTTATTTTCAAGTTTTTCATTCAAATTGATTTCGAGGTTCTTATTTCGGTCCTAGAGAAAGTATGGATATTAAATACTAACATAACACTTAAATTCATCCACATCATTTTTTCGCTCTCGCAATGGTAAAAAAGCGACTGGGAGCCTATTGTACGCAATGCCTGAGCATAGCGAACCCGTATGGGCTTGCGGGTAAATGGGCTGGCGCTAAAATCTCAAGTAGAGAGCGAAAAAGTTTTTTATATTTTGATTTCCCAATTCCATAGATATTTCGCTTCATAAACAAACGTTTATCCTAACTAAGGGGGAAAAACAGTTGTTGCTTTCATCCAAATGCTCCTCTCCTTGCTAATTTGTATTAACGTGACTGGCTCACGTCTTTTTCATTGCTCCTGATCGTTTCTGTATTTCTTTCCAACCACCCTATTTGCATTTTTTATCTCAAGCTGGGGTGAGTTTTTGCAATCTTATCCACTTCCCACTTTGTAAAGTCATCCGGGCTCGCGCCGTTTCTCTCACCGACTTGACAAAGTGTTTGCGAAAGTGGCTTTTTCTATTGCAATCACCCTGCTTTCAAAAAATGCAGGGAGTGAGAAATACAGAATGACTCACAAAAAGAAAATACGCCCACACATGGGATTATGATACAAGGAAACCCCTACAAAAGGTGCCCCCGGCGCGACTCGAACGCGCAACCTACTGATTCGAAGTCAGGTACTCTATCCATTGAGCTACGAGGGCGTTAGAAAAATTATACTCTAACCAGCGTGCCTTGCCCACGACTTCTCATAATAGGTTGCGCGTTAATCGAGCTGCACAGCAAAGCAAGGAAGATATGAAAAATATCCGATCAACCCCAGAGCTTAAAACAGCTTATGAACAAGCAGAAACCGCCTGGGGGGAATACAGAGCAGTAAGGCAGGATCTAACAAGTGCGCCTGGTGATTACAAGGGATTGAAATAGCAAAAAAGCGCAAACGGCCAGAGTTGCAACCCTGACCGCTGCTAATCCATAAGTCGATATGAGATCAAACGGACTAAGCGGTATTATATCCGATAAATAATATTAATAGATATTAAAACGGCCTTTAACACCGTATAATGTATAATGACGTAAACAAACACAATCTGATTAGAGACCTTATAAATAGCAAGGTCTCTATTGATTTAAGTACAGATATATTTATAATGACTTATAGGAGGTAAAAAAAAATGACAACTAACGATCGAGAATTCAACAAATTACAGAAAAAACGCGTTGATGTTATTAGTGAGATTGAAGAGAAAAAGAAATATATTAATGAAAATTGTAAAGCTAAGGATTATCAGGAAGGGGAAGAAATGGAATCTTTAGGTGACTCAGGGGAATGTGCAAAGAAACGAAAAGATCTTGACAACCTAAAAATATTGCTGTCCGAAATAGATGAGACTTATCTACCCTGGAAAAAAGTCCGCGATTTGGATATATAGAACCCATTGAAAAAACAAAAATAATCGCTATAATGTAATTATGAAATTGGTCCCTGATTGCTATCATGGACAACCAGGGACCTAATTCGACCACCGGAGAGGGTCCGGCAGTGAACTAATTGAATTATAGCAATGAACCCCGGTGGATACCAAAGCTGCCGGGGTTGTGTTTATAGATAGGAGGTTAAACGAAAAGAGTAAATTTGCTTCTTAGGTGCTTTGATAGACAACATGATTATTGAAATTTAGATTTTTATTGAACCTTAATAACCCCCATATACAGGCATTGAAGAAATAAACTGCCGTACATCTGGCGGTTAGCGGAATTATCGGCTGTTTGTGATTCGAAGTCAGGTACTCTATCCATTGAGCTACGAGGGCGTTAGAAAAATTATACTCTAACATCCGCTTGATACTGAACGATTAAAATATACATCGCGTAATAAATACTTGACAAGCAAATAAAAATGTTGTATATTAAATATAATAATTGTACTCGAAAAGGGCAAACCTGCTGAAAGGCAGGGACGCAAAGCCATGGGTCTAAAGCAGCGAAGACGCTGCCAGGATAGCCAGGTTGCCGGGTTTTTTGTATTAAACCCTCCTTCATTTGAGTGAAAGAAATATCTGGAGGTGAAGTATGTTTAAGAATAAAAGTAAATGGGCAGGTGCTGCTTTGGCACTGGCGATGGTTTTGGTTTTTACCACACCGATTTTTGCGGAAGGTGAGATGAATCCGGTAGAACCGACGGAAGTGGTTGAAGAGACTTCCAGTTTATTTGATCACCCAATTGTCAAATGGATTGTGAAGTTTATGTTCAATCCAACTGTAGTGATGGAGGAGCCAGAGCCAGAAATGGATGGAGCCGATTTAATTGGGGAAGAATCTTCTCCCACTGAAGGACCATTGGGCGGCGGTGATTCGATGGAAGCGACGCCAGAACCAGAGGCCATACCTGTGATCGTTCCAGAAGAAATGGTTGCAGCGATGCATGTGGATGGGGATCTCGGTTTTGGGGAAATTGTTAAATTACTGGGCATAGCAGAAAATGCACAAGCTGTATGTGTTGAGAATGGTGAAGAAAACTGTGAGATTACGCTCGGCAACTTATTAGTTGAATATGAAGATGGTGCTGGGATGGGCGAGTTGTTTGAAAAGTATGTTAAACCGGAGAACTTAGGTGTGGGGCAGATTCGAAAGGAAGTAGATCCAAAAGATAAGGAAAAAACAAATGTGGGGCAGATTCGAAAGGATTTAGCCACAGAGGAGTTGGATCCAAAGGAAAAGACAAATAACGGAAAGGCAAAAGGAAAAAATAAATAACTTCGCGCCGAACATTGCAGATAAGTAAACACATGATAAACCTGCCATCGGGCAGGTTTGTCTTTAGGATAGAGATTATCTTAATAAATGAATAATTATTAATAGTTACCCCCATATCTGGCGGATGCCTAACCTTAAAATTCCATATATGCTACTTGACAAATCGTAAAAATGTTGGATAATAATTATACGTAAGACTCGATAAAGGCAAACCAACCGAAAGGAAGGGGCGCAAAGCTATGGGTCTAAAGTTGATGAAAATCAACAAAGACTGCCAAGCCGCCGAAAGTCTAATTGTTTTATTAAAACAAGAAGACAACTGAAAACATAAGTATCGAAACAAATCGATAACGGCGGATGTGGCCTAAGCCCATATTCGCTTTTTCTTTATCGCGAAAATGGTAGATTGGGCAGTACTATAATAAAACATCTGATAACCTACATAGGCGGCGGCGATCAGACTAAATAAAAAGTACTGCCCTCTATATATTAAATAGCACTAAGGGGATTTAAAAGAGTTTTTTGGGTGCGAATGATACCATTTCTTGACTAATAAAAGGATCGTAATAGTGGTGATGTGGTGCTGATTGTGCAAAATAAATTTCTGAAATTTCTTGGTTTAATTTGTTGATTTACTAAAGATAGATATGCTGCCCGTGTCTGGCATGAAGATATTCAGGATCATTCGGATGGTAGTTGTTTTCCCGGTACCATTTGGCCCTAAAAGACCCGGGATCTTACCTTCTTAGAACGAGAAACTCAAATCTTGGACTGCATAAATGCTCCAAAAAAATTCGTGATATGGTTAACATTGATTGTGGGCACATTATGCTCTAAATTTTGCCATTCATTTTTAATCTCTATTGAAAAATTAACATAATCAAAGATCAAAGTGAAATTATAATATTGGTTCAAATGAAGGAGAATAGAGTATGTCAATGACTTCCCGTGAGAGAGTGTTAGCTGTCTTAAATCATAAAATTCCGGATCGGGTGCCAATCATTTTAGGAGTCAGTAATGCCACCGGCGTCAAGATGGCGCCGTACAAAGGGCTTAAAGAAGTGTTGGACATCTCGGCGCCAGATGATTATTTATATGACTGGCCCGAACTTGGATCAGCAAAAATTGACGAAGAGACTATGCGGAGATTGCACAGTGACGTACGCGGGGTATTGGATAGGTTTCCGAAAAAAGTAAATGAGCGCAACAGCAAACGCGAACCCCACTCTCCCTGTATTGATGATTGGGGCAGCGGCCAGATCGAAATTGGGGCTGGTGTCTGGTTTCCAGGGTATCATCCCCTCGCAGATGCGACAACCATAGAGCAATTGGAGGATTATCAAGGTTGGCCTGACATGGATGATCCCTCTCGGTTTACCCATGTGGCAGAGGAAGCAAAAAAATTGGCTGAGGAGAATGAATACGCTATCATGGCAGCACCCTGGCTGATGTTTCCATTTGAGCGGGCGTTTGCCATGCAGGGTATGGATAAATTTCTTTTGAATATGGCCATGTATCCTGATTTCGCGGTAGCCTTATTGCGAAAAAACCTATCCCTATGTAAACAATTGATGGGGAATTTCTTGACTGAGATTGGGCAGAATATTGATATCATCAAGATAGGTGATGATCTCGGTACACAGGATCGTTTGATGATTTCCCCAAAGATGTATCGGAAGCTGCTAAAGCCGATTCATGCAGAATTGATCAAGCATATCAAAAGATTTTCAAAAGCGAAGATATTTTTTCACACTGATGGAGATGTGTTTGATTTGATCGATGATTTCATTGAAATCGGCGTGGACATTCTTAACCCCATCCAGACCTCCGCTGGAAAAATGGCAAATCTGGAAGAATTGAAAGAGCGTTATGGAAAAGACCTGATCTTTTGTGGAGCTGTCGATACGCAGCATGTCCTGCCTCACGGCAATCCGGAAGAGGTGCGCCAGGAAATGAGACGCGTTATCAATATCCTCGGCAGGGATGGTGGTTATATGGTTGCCTCTGTTCATACCATCATGCACGAAGTGCCTCCGGAAAATATCCTGGCCATGGTTGATGCGGTTGAGGAATTTGGATATTATCCATTAAAAAGGTAATTTTAAGAATAATAACTATTTAATGGACATATTTTTGTAATTTTACTAATCCATTTCTATAAGGAGTATTAGTGAGTAAGAAATATCAATCATATATAAATACGCTTAAATCTCTTTACGGGTATCCAGAAAAAAAAGCCCTTTCACCCTATGAAAGAGTAGAACGGTCCATTTCGAGAAAAAAACCGGACCGCACCCCCTTTGATTACTGGGCAGTTGAGGAAATGACTACCGAATTATTGCGTGTGTTTTCTTTGCAAGATGAAGAACAATTATTGCGGTTGTTGGGAGTCGACTGCCGAATTGTTAATCCGGATTATATTGGGCCTGCCCGGGAGATTCTTTCGGATGGCACCTATTTCGATGCGTTTGGGACACATAGAAAGAAAGTCACTAATGAGTTTTCAACATACGATGAATATGCCAGTTTTCCACTGGCGGAAATGGATACGACATCTCAGATAGAATCCTACTCGAGATGGCCTGACCAATCATATTGGGATTGGAGCACGCTGCCCGGGATAATAAATGAGATCAATCAAGATGTGCGCTACCATATTCGTTATGATATCGGTGGTATTTTTGAAACTGCATGGGGTTTATATGGGATGGATAAATTCCTAATCGACATGATCCAAAAGCCTGAAATTCCTCTTGCTATCATGGATTGTGTGACGAATATCCTGATTGGCAATTTTAGACAAGTAATGAAGCATGCTGAGGGATTGATAGACATGGTGTACACGTATGATGATGTGGCTATCCAGAACGGTTTATTAATGTCTGAAAAAATGTGGCGGAAAAATATTCTGCCTTTTCATCAAAAACTGAACCGTGAGATCAAACAATATGACGTGAAAATTTTATATCATTCCTGTGGGGCCGTTTATGATCTCATTGACCCGATTATCGATGAAATGCAGATTGACATGCTTAATCCGCTTCAACCGCGGGCGGCAAAGATGAATATGCAAAATATTAAGGATCATTTTGGAAAAAAAATAGCTTTTCACGGCGCGATTGACATTCAACATACAATGCCTTTTGGTACCCCTGCTGAAGTGGAGAACGAAGTCAAAGAAAGATGTCAGATTCTCGGGAAGGGAGGCGGATATGTTTGCACAACTGCTCATTATATTCAGGCGGATACGCCAATCGAGAATATTTTGGCAATGTATTCAGCTGATCGAACAGTAGACTAGATCATGTTTAAGATGTGGTTTTTTTATTTTTCCTGGGCTCATCAAAGACAAACATGGCGAGGATGAAAGCGGCGAATGCCGCCGCGCAAATCGTGAGGAATAAATATGGATAGCCCAAACTATCTATGATCTTTCCCCCCAGGATGGGTGCTATCGCTGTTATTGGTGCGATCAAGGAGTTAGATAAACCGATAAAAAGGCTGGTCTCTTCAGGCGGCGCGATCTCAAATATCAAATTTGGATGGCTGATGAAAATCACAGAATAGATGCTGCCGATAAACCCGGAAATGGCAAGAAATCCAAGAGGATGGTTGACAGTCAATGCGAACAACCCTTCAAAAAAAAGCAAAACACTCCCGATTATCAAGATATTTTTATAACCAAATTTATCCCCAATAAAACCCCACAGTATCCCGCTCAGGCTTTGTGAGAGCAGAATAGCCATTGTGAAGATACCCAGCATGCTGTCGGAAAGATCAAATACTTGAATAGCATAGATGGTAAAGAATGCATGTCCCATGGTCGCCAATCCGAATAATTGACGTGTTAACACGTATTTCCTGAAATTTGGATTCCTGCGGATGATTACCGGGATGTTCTTGATGAATGCGCTCACATTCTTTTTCTTGGGCTGGACAGGAAACTCTGTTTCCTTGAAATTGCTGATGATGATTGGGGATATAAAGGAAAAAGCGAAACTTACCCAGAATATCGCACGGAAATTTTCTGGAAAACCACGGGTTGCCAGTAATCTTGTTGCAACTAATGAAGCAGCAAACCCGATCACACCGCCTAATGCTTGATTTATCCCATAGAATAATCCTCGTTTCTTATAGATCGCTTTGCTTACGAAATCTGAGTAAGCAGGCATGATCAATCCCATCGTCGATGAATACAATGAATATGCGAGGAAGAAGAATAGGATCACAGTACTGTTAGAGAATCTTGAAGTCATTTGCGCAGAGATCGCGATCAAGAATATCCCAACTCTCTCAGAAATGGCAATGATTAAAATGAACCTTTTTCTTTTTGGGGTATTTTGGTTGATATAAGCGCTTATTATTTGGAGCAAAAAATACCCAAGATAAAAAATTGCAGGGATCAATCCGATGAGAATGGAATTTGAAGTCAGGTTGTTCAGGTATGCTGGCAGAACTGTATCTTGTGAAAGCAGGGCGGTTGAAAATGTAAAAAAGGCCGAATCGAGAGCAATAAGGATGAAGTTCCTTTTAAAATGCTTCTCAACTTGTTTGGCGTATTCAGGAAAATCTCTGGTAATTGCTTCTAAATCTCGTACAGCCATAGTGATTTGTTACCCTTTCATAAAAAATGATGACGCTTCCGAAGCGTCATCTTTGACCTTCATAACTTATTGTTTTCTATTTTAGATCATTCTCAATTAATATTTTCAATCCTTCTATTGCGGTTGAGATTGCGCGGTGAACATCAAACAGCTTGTGGAATTCTGCAAATTCTTCTTCTGTTTGCGGTTGTGTATCTACGCTTCCTGCCATCAGCATCACACCGCCGGCCCGCTTTCGATGGATACTGGAGATAATGAATAGTACGGATGATTCCATCTCCGAACACACTGCGCCTCCATCTACCCATGCTTTCCAGCGGTTTTTCAAATGGTCTGCCATTGGCATTCTATCCGGTTCAACCTCGCCATAGAAAGAGTCTTTTGATTGGGTAATGCCTAATCTGTAGGGCACCTTGGCGCGGATGGCGCCTTCTTTGAGCGCTTGAACAACGTCAATATCTGCCACAGCAGGGAATTCAATCGGCATATAATGCAGCGAAGTTCCCTCATCTCGTATCGCTCCAGTCACAATAGCCACTTCTCCTACTTTCGTGCCCGGTTGAATTCCACCGGATGTGCCAACCCTGATGAATGTGTCAGCGCCGATGGCAATCAATTCTTCCACGGCGATCGCTGTAGAAGGACAGCCGATCCCTGTAGATGTCACTGCAACTTTTTGTCCGAGCAGTTTTCCGGTATAAGTCACATATTCGCGATTCTGTACAATGAATTTTGGCTCATCAAAGTATTCTGCCATCATTTCGCATCTGCCGGGGTCGCCGGGCAGGAGGACATATCTGCCAACATCCCCTTTATGTAAATGTATGTGATGCTGAGCGCCTTGTTTTGTTTTTCTTACGGCCATTTCGAGATCCTTTATTCTGTTTTCTTATCTAGTTTGATCAAGATCTTGAGGGCTTCAATTGACACTGCCATAAGGTCATCCAGTTCTTCAACAACACCTACGTTAGGATCATCGCTCTCCTGATTGGCTGCTACCAGCATAATGCCGCCGGTGCGCTTGCCGAGAATAAACAATGTCGCTGCTTCCATTTCAGAGCAGATAGCTCCGCCCATTTTCCATGCTTTCCACCGCTGCAGCAGGTGGTCGGCAACAGGCATTCTTTCTGGTTCATGCTGTCCGT
>Ga0255406_1025_pt2 | contig 13759 bp, 9 predicted proteins | sample ANMaggSeSYBR01F8_FD_182124 | JGI IMG/M metagenome (GOLD analysis project Ga0255406, IMG submission 182124) | Sediment cell enrichment communities from methane seep in Santa Monica Basin, California, United Staets - ANME aggregate JGI... | ecosystem: Environmental > Aquatic > Marine > Cold seeps >...
AACTTTTGAAATTACATTAAAGGACTATTCTTATTATCTACGTTGGCAAACTATTACGTGAGTGATTTTACTATAGTGTAAAAATCGTCTACCTAGAAGAGTAAAAATACCTTTCGCTAGGTTTAATACTCATTCACAAATATAGATTGGTAATTTATATACTATTTGGGTTATTTTATATTCCGTGAGGTTGTGAATCCTAATATAAAAATGTAGTCTTACAAGAGTAAAATCGCCTTCCGCTAGGTTTGAATCTATTGCTTACAAATTAAAATGATAATTCATATCCTTGTTGGACTCATTTCATAATCCGTGAGGTCGTGGGTGCGAAGTACTCTTGTGGAATTTCTTAATAGAAAATCAATAAGAAATTAAAATAAGCAAGTTTTTATTAAAGATCGATTATTAACTCATCTGATATTGCATCCTCATCTTCCAAATTTTGTTTGTACGCATAGAGTATCGTGAGAGAAACTGGTTGGGTGTTTTCGGGAACCTCAAACACAAAAGTTAACTTTGATTCTTCCGCTAACTCGTATCCAGCTGTTATATTGGTTACATCGATAATTTTGACTCCGGTAACATTGCCATTGATCATCGAATATACTTCGCCTGAATCCACCACTAAAGTCATCGGATTGTCCCTAGATCCAAGCATATTGGTGATATGGACATTCTTAATACTCGTCACGGAAAAATAAAAGACGATAAATTCATTGCCCTGTTCTGCTATTCCTCCTGATAAATCTTCTGATAATTCCTGCACTTTCTCAGTTTTATCGAGCATAATTTCTACATGTTCATCAGAATATTGGTTGGCAGGCACAGTAGTTGGTATCACTGGTTCACTGGTAGGTATCACTGGTTCACCGGTAGGTGTCGCTGCTGGTGAAGATGAAGTCGTGCTGCATCCAGACATCACACCAAAAATTAACGTTATACCCAAAAACGATAGTAAAAATTTTCGTTGATTCATTCTTTCTCCTCATTCCCTTCTACGTTTAGATCAGATCTTTTTAGTATAGCAGTTTTTCATGAAAAACAACCCTCTGTAGAAAGAATTGAGATGTCTCTCCGGATACAACACGGTTTAGATATTAATTATCTATTGGTGTAGCCGTATTGAGATTAGACGATTATTTACCTGGCCGCAGGTTAATTACTTCTCAATTAGAATTAAACTTAATCCGGTAGGTTTGGAACTCATTCTTAATTATTAAAAAGATCATTTATATCCTTATTGGAATCATTTCATAATCCGTGTGGTCGTGAGAACAAAAGACCTTCAAACATGCCACAGGCATATTCGAAGCCCGTCCGCGCCCATATTTTAAGCATAAGGCCAGAGTACAACTCATGCTTTTTTTTATTATTTTCTCCAATTGATCTGACCCCTTTCTTTGTACAACTTTTGAAATTACATTAAAGGACTATTCTTATTATCTACGTTGGCAAACTATTACGTGAGTGATTTTACTATAGTGTAAAAATCGTCTACCTAGAAGAGTAAAAATACCTTTCGCTAGGTTTAATACTCATTCACAAATATAGATTGGTAATTTATATACTATTTGGGTTATTTTATATTCCGTGAGGTTGTGAATCCTAATATAAAAATGTAGTCTTACAAGAGTAAAATCGCCTTCCGCTAGGTTTGAATCTATTGCTTACAAATTAAAATGATAATTCATATCCTTGTTGGACTCATTTCATAATCCGTGAGGTCGTGGGTGCGAAGTACTCTTGTGGAATTTCTTAATAGAAAATCAATAAGAAATTAAAATAAGCAAGTTTTTATTAAAGATCGATTATTAACTCATCTGATATTGCATCCTCATCTTCCAAATTTTGTTTGTACGCATAGAGTATCGTGAGAGAAACTGGTTGGGTGTTTTCGGGAACCTCAAACACAAAAGTTAACTTTGATTCTTCCGCTAACTCGTATCCAGCTGTTATATTGGTTACATCGATAATTTTGACTCCGGTAACATTGCCATTGATCATCGAATATACTTCGCCTGAATCCACCACTAAAGTCATCGGATTGTCCCTAGATCCAAGCATATTGGTGATATGGACATTCTTAATACTCGTCACGGAAAAATAAAAGACGATAAATTCATTGCCCTGTTCTGCTATTCCTCCTGATAAATCTTCTGATAATTCCTGCACTTTCTCAGTTTTATCGAGCATAATTTCTACATGTTCATCAGAATATTGGTTGGCAGGCACAGTAGTTGGTATCACTGGTTCACTGGTAGGTATCACTGGTTCACCGGTAGGTGTCGCTGCTGGTGAAGATGAAGTCGTGCTGCATCCAGACATCACACCAAAAATTAACGTTATACCCAAAAACGATAGTAAAAATTTTCGTTGATTCATTCTTTCTCCTCATTCCCTTCTACGTTTAGATCAGATCTTTTTAGTATAGCAGTTTTTCATGAAAAACAACCCTCTGTAGAAAGAATTGAGATGTCTCTCCGGATACAACACGGTTTAGATATTAATTATCTATTGGTGTAGCCGTATTGAGATTAGACGATTATTTACCTGGCCGCAGGTTAATTACTTCTCAATTAGAATTAAACTTAATCCGGTAGGTTTGGAACTCATTCTTAATTATTAAAAAGATCATTTATATCCTTATTGGAATCATTTCATAATCCGTGTGGTCGTGAGAACAAAAGACCTTCAAACATGCCACAGGCATATTCGAAGCCCGTCCGCGCCCATATTTTAAGCATAAGGCCAGAGTACAACTCATGCTTTTTTTTATTATTTTCTCCAATTGATCTGACCCCTTTCTTTGTACAACTTTTGATCTGTTTTTACGTATTTATTATTAGATAAAACAAATTTAGGAGTATGTGAAATGAAATCTCGTTGGATAAAAATATTTTGGAGTGTGCTGATGATCGCGGCTGGTGTAATCTTTATGCTGCGTGAGTTGGGAGTGATCGATTTTAACCTGCTATCAAACTTGACCTGGGCAATTATTTTCGGAGTGCTGAGCATTTTCTTTTTCCTGACCTACTTCCTGATGGGCATGCGCAACTGGGGCTGGTTGTTCCCAGCCATGATCCTGGGCGCGCTGGCCACCATCGTGGCGCTGGACGGTACGGTTCTAGGGGAAACACTGAGCGGAGCGTTGATTTTGCTGGCAATCGCAATCCCATTCCTGGTCGTGTTCGCAATTGAGCCGAAAAAGAACTGGTGGGCATTGATCCCGGCCTGGGTGATGGGCGCTTTAGGTGGTGTGGTTTTGTTTGAAAATCAATTGTCTGGCAGCGTGGTCGGTACATTCGTACTTTACAGCATTGCACTACCGTTTCTGGTGATCTACCTACTGGACAACACCAAACGTTGGGCACTGATCCCGTTTGGTGCTTTAGCAATCATTGGCCTGATCCCGCTTTTAGAGGGGACGATAAGCGGTGATATGCTGGGGATGGCGGTAATGTTCCTGTTCGCGATCCCGTTCTTTGTGGTGTATTTCTGGTCAAAAACGCATTGGTGGGCCTTGATCCCAGCAGGGGTGTTTATCTCAATCGGGCTGACTGTTCTACTGCTGAACATTCCATTGGCAAATAACTGGTCGGAGGGGATCAAACGGCTGGCCACCGCGGTGATGATGGGCGGCATTGGGGCGACGTTTGGCGTCCTATGGTTGAAACGTGGGAGTTACGCGACCGATTGGGCCAAGTATCCTGCGCTGGGATGCTTCGCGATTGCTGTTCTTGCGTTTATCTTAGGGCAAAATTCTAACCTGTTGTGGCCAATCTTCCTGATCGCGTGCGGGGTAGGGATCATCGTTTGGGGGGTTTTTAATAAGAAACCCGGTGCAGCGAATGAGGATATGAAGAAATAAGGACAGCTTATTCTTCTTTTAGGTTTATAAAAATTAAACCTATTGTTTTTATAAAAAGGGCAGATCTTTAAATATTTGCCCTTTTTACCATCAAGAAGTATCCACTCTGCTCTCCATGTCTCAATTAACAACCTAAAACATATTTTTCTCGGGTAGAAAAAACACACAGAAAGGAAAAGTTTTATGTTCCAATCCTTAAGAAGGATACCTATTTAGGATGATCTGGGTAATGGTTAAAAATACCCAAACCGCAAATTGTTATTGAAAATATTTTTCGGCTGAATTGGAAAGGCTCCCCTAAAATAGTACCAGAGATAAGTAGACATATTTAGGGAAGAAGGAGCCAAATATGAAAAGGAGCAGATACAGCGAAAGCCAGGTCATCAAGATACTCAAAGAAAGTGAAAATACTAACTATACAAAGTGCGTATTTTATATCCTTACTGGAACCATTTCATAATCCGTGAGGTTCGAGTCTCTTCACACCTACGCATAACCTTTGAGTCCAAATCATTACAACAAATTTACTCTGAATTTATCGGAGTATCTTGCTTTATTAAGGTGAGATTTTCATCAAGTATTTTATTTAAATCATGGTCATCATAATGGGTGAGTTATGGGATTATTATCATAGTCCGTGAGGTCGGCGGTTCAAATCCACTCGACCCGAAAGTATTTTTACGTAAAATTTTTGATGGCCAAGACCCATCAATTAAGAAAGACTCCTCGAAAAAACAATGTCTTTCTTCATAGGAAATCATCTATAATTTGTCAGTCAATAATTTGAAAATTATGAAGTCATAAGTAATTATGAATTTATATTTACTCTGATGCTATACAAAACAAAGAAGCTAAAATTATCGTTTCAGAAAATCTTTAGAAATAATTCTATTCTTCTTTAATAGAAGAAAATTCATTACCAAATAAATTCTTGTCCATCAATAATACATTTAAGAATGTAATCGGTGGGTGATTTAGGTACTTCATGTGTTTTTCTATATTCTTTAAAAATAGATGGTTTCATCCATTTGTGCAACCACCATACTTCTTTAGGACCAGCAGAGAAAAATTCTTCATTAGAAATTGGATTGATTAGGGAAAAGCTCATCGATTTTTTATAATTAAAATCTGGCCACCAAACACCAGGTACCCAATATTTTTGGTATAAACCAATTTCTGCACCATATCCTCCAAAACCTGGAATTAATGGGGGGAATAATCCTTTCCATAGTTGAATTATTGTTTCCCGGCCATCAATACTTGTTTCAATTACTTTTGTATCATAACCTGGCATGCGTACCCATGAAGCTAACGGGATAAATTTGACAAGATTTTCTGAAGGTGACTGATTAAAATTTGATTGCATATTCTCTCCTTAGTTGAGTTTAAGGTTTTTTCCCTGAAATCTATTCTTTTAATAACGGTATTTTTAGAATGTAACTGAAACGTTTTATTCTATATATTATCCTTGCTAACCTCCCGTGATTGAAAGATATAACTTGATTAGAAATCATTATAAATCATTAGAAAATTTAGGAATGAGAAAAAAGGAATAGCATTTAGAAAGACAAACAATTCTTATCACTAAAAAAGGTTAGCTGGTTTTATCTAATATTTGTTTTAATAATTCTATTTCACCCAGAACACCTGTAATTAAGGGTAAAGCGAGAGAGCTAAATAAATTCAAGATTGACCTCACGTTAATTAGAGTATTTCTAGAATTTTTTACTCTGTCATGGTAATCTTTTAAAGAGATAATCAAATCCGTAGTATCTTTGTCTAAATTTTCAGTACTTGATAATCGCATTATTTCTTTTTGTAGACTTTCCATTCGTTCTATCTTAGCCTGTGAAATCTGCTTAGAAAAGGCAAAATTTCCAAGAAAAAAAACTAAAAGAATCGGTATCCACACAAGAATAACAATTGGAATAAGATTTTGTAAATTGAGAAAATTCAATGATCTTAGTAATACCATGAGTACAGCACATTCTATTGCAAATATTAACATTACGAATCCTAATTCCCTAGATAGATTTATAAGAATTGGACTACTGGCTGGATCATCCAAAAATAATTTTAAATTTATTTTGATCAACTTTATCACGAATGCAATGATTGTAAATAAGCAATAAACTCCTAATCCACCAACAAAGAAGTAATTAACAAAATAAATAAACACTTGACCAAAAGAAAATTTTTCTGAAGGAAAATTACTGTAAAATCCCGAAAGTGAAATACATAAACTAATGCAAACGGAAAAGAAAAGTTGAAATATTTTTCGGCCTCGCCAAAAATTGGCCCAATTAACCAACATATTTATATCTTCCTGATTTTTTAATGAATCAATTAAGTGCGTTCTAAGGAATCTAAATAACTTCCTGTCAATACGTAATAAAAACGGTAAAGCAATATATGTTGCAAATACCCACATCAGGTTTTCCAACATTGCATCAGAACTTGTAAAAAAGGATTCGTTTAGTGAAATTGAAATTACATTACCAATAATAAAATTCGCGCATAAAATTATTGCTGTACTAATCCAAATTGACACATTATCCCCCTTACCAAGAAATCTGCCAATCTTATCCCAAAATAACTGAAAAAAAGTATTATTTTCATAATCATTGATTAAATCAATAGCTTGATTTCGGTTTAGCTCCAAAATACCCTCCTTTTCAGATTCATACGAGGTAAAGATTACTTAGATATTTGATCAATAAATATAGTCACCCATATATTTCCAATCATTTAAGTAGCATTTCTTAATAAAATTCTTGGTCCAAAGATATTAAAGATTATATATGAAAAAATAATCAAATTCGCTTTATTTCTAATTCCTTTAGGTCGTGATTTCACTGACCCTTAATTAGGATTCAAATTCTTACCAACAGATTTGAAGTTTGAATTATAAAGTAGAATCACTTAATTTTCTGTATACAAATTAGGATTATTTTCCAAGCCCGTGAGGTCGGCGGTTGATATCTCGATTAATAATATGTGAAAATGTAGCCCAACTGGAATTACGCTACAATCCGCCTGGTCGCAGGTTCGAATCCTACTGTCAAACCCACAAATTTAGCACTACTCATTAATAGACACTTTCCGAATCATTAACAGATTTATATTGATAAATATTTTTATCGCCTTCCCCAATTGTGAGTAATCCCTGCGAAGCGCCTGTATAATTAAACGGTCATGGTGGAGCCGTGCGCTCCCATAAATCTCACAATAAGGATGTCATTATGGTTCGTTCAAAATCTCGTAATTATTTTATGTTCGGAGCGCTATATTTCACCCAGGGCACCATCCTGGCTTATTTCCTCAGCATCAACGCTCTCTACTTCATAGAAAATGGCCTCAGCGGCACTGACCTCGGCATCTTTGGCATCATTGCCATGATTCCCTTTGTGATCAAGGTGCTCTACGGAATGTTGAGCGATCGTGTCCCATTATTCGGTATGGGGCATCGAAAACCGTATATCCTGATCGGTTTATCCATTCAGATTGCATGCCTGATCGCTGTGCCATTTATCAACCTTTCGTCCAATTTCTGGCTATTCGTGAGCGCTGCCTTCCTCCTTCAGATGGGAATGGCACTCTATGATACCTGCACAGACGGGTTGGCACTTGATACCATCCCAAAAGAAGAAGAAGGTACCATCCAGTCCATCATGGTAGGCGGTCGTGCATTGGGGCTGGTTCTCACCGCTCCATTGGTAGGCCTCCTGGCAGAATATGTTGGATGGCATTGGGTTTTTTGGGTCCTGGCTCTTTCCACCCTGATTCCAATACCTTTTGTACTCGGTATCCACGAAGAAGAACGCACGGTTGAGCAGGAATTCAAATGGGAAGCATTTAAGGCATTCAAGGATCGTTATGTGATCGCGATCGCGCTGATCGGATTCGCATTCTTTACTGTCTACGCAGGTGTGAATGCAGTTGTCAATCTCTCTCTGGAAGTGCGCTTTCCGCTGCAATTTAACAAAGCAGTAGCCGGGTTGGTCTCTTCTGTCCTTGGTATCGGCATTATCCTTGGCGGTATATTTGGCGGACGTGTGATGGATACTCTTGGTAAAAAGAAAGCCATCTGGGCCGCACTCCTCACTTCTCTCATCGCAAATGCTGCTTTTGCCATCATTCCCAATCCGGGTTGGGTCTGGGCAGTTGTGTTCATTCTTGGCCTCTCCTTTGGCGTCCAACAAACCATCATCTTTGCCATGTCTATGAACGCGTCTGATTCCCGTATTGCCGCATCCATGTATTCCATCCTCATGGCTGTCACCAATGTCGCCCAGGGGTTCGGCATGTTTCTCACCGGAAGTTTATCTGATACTATCAGCTTCCGCTTATTGTTCATAATTATGGGATTGGTTAACCTGCTAGCAATTCCGTTCATCCATATAATTAAGCAAGCTGAAAAATAATCGGCGAGTAATAACCAGATCTCACCAAACTCACTTATTCAATTAGATAAAAATTCTGCGGGTTTTATCAAAGTCAAGCAACTTTAAAAAGCCCAATTGATAGGATTTAAATGATTACAAACGTATTCATGAAAATCCGTTTCAACCGCTTCGTCTTGTCTTTCTACGGTGTTTTATCCAGCAGCGTGATCATCTCCTGCGCCAGTTTCACTCTTTCTGCATTCAAAGTTGTATTTACTAGTTTAATTCAGCCATTATAATTATGAGAAAATGTTTGTAAAAGATAAAAATAATCATTGGCGCAGGTTTTTATTATTCATCTGGATTCTTTTTTTAATCATTCAGGTAATCAGTTATATTCCCAAGCAAAGAAGCAACCAAAAGAACGGGAATTTCTGGCCCTTTTTCTATGAAGAGCTGCCTAAAAACTCAATAGACATTGTTTTCATGGGAAACTCACATTCAAAGACCACATTCATTCCGGAAATTATTGACAACATTTTAAGGACAGAGTCGATTCACGTTAATACTTCAGGTGAAAGTATTTACCAAACGATATATGAATATCAGGAAGTGCTGCTCCACCAAAATCCAAGAGTTGTGCTTATAGAAACTTCTCCAATCTATTCTGGCCTGGATCAAGAGAATCTGAAACTCTGGAATTTCTCGTTTTTTTATTCAATGCCAACAAGTCTGAGAAAACTGATTTACAGCCATGATTTCTTTACAGACAGTGATCTTTTAAAATTTTATCTGCCATACACCAGCGATCATTCAGATTGGAAAAACCCCAATATTTGTATTTCTCGCGCATTTGCGGAATTTGAAACGATAAAAAACAACTGGGGTTCTGAGCAAAACGTGGAATTACCGCATAAAGGGTATGAGAATTACCTGAAATCTCTCCTTCCTGGACAGATACAACTGAAAACCCAAGAGGAGATCGGTTCTTGCCCAGTATCTAATTTTAAAGATCGGTTATCTGTCACTGAAGATATCCTGCAAATCAACCAGAAGTATTCAGAGGATTTAATATTTATAGAAGCTCCACAATATATTAATGATTATGAAAATTGTAGAGATAAAGCAATTGATCTGATAGAAAGTTATGATGTGTCTCATGAAACTTTGTTCAACAATCAAGGTCGATCCCCGCTTTGGTTTGGGGACTATCAACATATGACACAATTTGGCGCAATTATCGCCTCTGTTGAAACAGCAGAACTTTTAGCGCATAAGCTGAATATCGACATGAGCCCCGAAATGCTTAATTACTACCGGAGCTATTTCTTCTCGGATTACAATCTTGTTCAAGAAGATGATTTTGTCAGTATAAACTTGATTCCTGAAAACAATGAGTCCTTATTATATTTAGATTTTAAATGGGAGGTTTTTCTAAATGGTGAATCAGTTTATAAAATTGAGGAAAAGGGAAAAAATAAACTAAAGTTCACCTTTCCAGAACCAACTGGTGATTATTTTATCCATATCATGATTAACAATCCCGATAGAAATTATTATCTCAGGGGAGGGTTTGATCTTCTTCTTGAATAAGAATAAGATTTTGTTTCACATTCTCATGCTTATAATCCTAAAAAACAATCAAACAACTTGCTCTTTTCCAATTTACAGCGGATCTTTTCCAACAAACCATAATGATCAATCTATGAGGAAAGCATGACATTTAATACCTTCACGTTTTACCTATTTTTTGCTGTCATTGTGCTTATAAATTATATTCTTCCCAAACAATGGCGTTGGGTATGGTTGTTGGTTTCTAGCTACGCCTTTTATAGCTTATCTGATGTCAAATATTCAGCTGTTCTCCTCACCTGTACAGGAATCTCATACATTGCAGGTCGAATGATTGCAAAAACCGGGGATAACAAGCTTAAGAAAACCTGGATGCTTTTAGGTGTAGTTTTAAACGTTGGTATTTTAATTTTGTTCAGATACATGAACTTTTTCTTTGATTCAATCACTGCAACAGCAGCAGCGGTTGGTTACCAGTGGACATTCCGCGGGATCGAGCTGCTTCTCCCTATCGGCATCTCATTTTATATATTCCAGGTAATCAGCTATTTATTAGATGTGTATAGTGGAAAATTTGAGGCGGAAAAGAATTTCGCTCACTATGCTTTATATGTTTCGTTTTTTCCACAACTTCTAATTGGCCCCATCGAACGGTATAACCACCTTAAACCTCAGTTGTTGAACCCCAAACCTTTTGAGTATCAAGATTTTGTGGATAGTCTTGTACGGATCGGGTGGGGATTATTCAAAAAATTATTGATCGCTGACAGGCTCGCAGTTGTAGCTAATACGGTATTTATGGCACCTCAAGATTTTAACAGCCCAAAACTTGTTGTGGCTATTATCGCGTTTTCTTTTCAGATATATATTGATTTTTCAGCCTACAGCGATATAGCAATTGGCACAGCCAGTATCCTGGGAATCAACCTGATCGAGAATTTTAATCGGCCTTACTTTGCAAAATCAATAATTGATTTTTGGCGTCGGTGGCACATTTCACTGAACAATTGGCTTAGAGACTATATCTTCATTCGGTTGAATTACAAACATCGGCGGAAGAAACCGCGGAAGTTATGGATTAGCATCGATGTGATGACAACTTTCTTTATCAGCGGATTATGGCATGGGGCAAGCTGGACATTTGTGATCTGGGGGATGCTGCATGGTTTATATCAGATCATTGAAATTTTCACCCAGAAAATACGGGACAAGGTGGTCAATAGATTAAATATCGACCGCAGTACATTTGCTCATAAGACATTTCAAGTTCTATTCACTTTTGGGTTGGTTAGCTTTGCCTGGCTATTTTTCAAGGCAAGCTCAATAAGTGAAGCTGTTCATATATTGAAATCAATTATCACTTTCGATGGAATCACTACAGAGAAGGCATGGATATTTAAAGATGGCAGTTTGGGTTTAGATAACAAAGACTTTTGGATGATGACTCACACCTTAGCGATACTAATGCTTGTTGAGTTTGTACAGCGCAAACACAACCTTTTGGTCATGTTAAATAAGCAGCCCATCTGGTTTCGATGGACAATTTATCTCCTGTTGTTTTTTTCAATCACGATATTTGGTTTTTATGGGGAAGCCAACGCAGTAGATTTTGTGTATTTCCAATTCTAGGTGGATATACCTCATTGTTGCTCAGTTAGTTATCGATAATGAGATATTCTGGATGGTTAATCGTGAAAGAGGAGTGTTAGTGTCAGATGAAAAAATCTGCTAAATCTCTATTTAACGAAATTTATTAAATACTTTCTTTAAGACCTTTTCTAACTGTTACACCCGATCTTTCTACGGTGTTTTATCCAGCAGCGTGATCATCTCCTGCACCATCTTCTCACGTTTTGCCTGCAGCGTAAGTCCAGGTTCGAGTTCAAGATGTTCGTCCATTTCCACTAAACATATAGCCGCGTAATCTCGAAAAAAAACCCGGCTGGTAGACTGGACTGCCGAGTATATGGCGGTGAGCTGCTGCATGATATCTCTGCAGTCTCGCTCTTCATCCAACATGGTCTGCACCCCGCGCACCTGACCTTCGATCCGCCTCAACCTTTGAATGAGTTTCCCTTTCGTTTCGTCATTCTGGATTTTCATTATTTTTGTCCTTGATTAGAACCGGCGCACGGCCAGTAAGGAGTTAACCAGCTCAGGTAAAACCGCCGCCGGAGCCGCAGCTGCTGCCTGACGAGATAGCTGATCCCGAGGAGGAAAACCCAAAAGAAGCAGCCGCTGAGATTTTCTTATTAGTGTCCTTATCCCCGCAAAAAGGGCAGGCTTGAGCTTGATCCGCTTCAGAAAAGCGAACGATTTGTTCAAACTCTTGCTCGCAGTTATTGCAATGATATTCATATAAGGGCATAAGTTAATCTCCTCTAGATATTTTTATACTATACCCCAGTATAGCTTTATTTGCAAGGGCATCGATGATTTGTCAGGCTAGCAAAACACCATTTTCAAAAAAGGTATCTATTAACGGTCAGCTGGCTTCAACCACCTGATAGAGTAAAACTACAATTAAGGTTTTTGTAATGGCATGAGCAATTTGTGCTTATTAGTTAACAGAATGCTTCTTTGGTAAAATTCATCATTATCCTATTTAATACTACTTCATCGATCATCAATTCTTCATAGGGAGTCGGTATATTGAAAAAATATTTTATCCCACCAATAAAAAATAGCTGGGGTTTTTTCACCGCACTTCTCCTAGTCTCAATATTGTCTTATTCTGCCATTCTCATCCCTAGAGAAATATCTTTCCTTAAAATAATCAGCGTGCTCGCTCGATACAATTCGACCCGCTTTTTACCCATTTCCGCAATTCTATTATTAGCCGCCCTTTCTTTAAAGGACCGCCGTCTTTCTGTTATAGCAACAGCTCTGGTTCTCTTCCCTCTTTTCTCACTTGCCCTGAATGGGTTATGGGCAGGAGCATACTCCGAAAACTATATCCTTTCAGGGCTTCTTCCCAGGAGTGACGCATTTGGTTTTTATTCGGGGTCTGTCACACTGCTGGAAAATGGCTTTCTGTCAGGCATGGCAAGCCGTAGGCCGCTGTATGGCGGATTCCTTGCGTTCATCCTGTGGATCACAGGCGGAAACTTGCAAATCACACTTGCAACAATAGTGTTCCTAACAGCGGCAGTATGCTTTTTCTCAACACTCGAAGTAAAAAAAGCCCTCAACCCATCAGCCGCGGTTCTTTATTTCATCATCCTGTTCCTGTTCATCCGCAGGTTTATCGGAATCACCATGTCAGAAAACATGGGGTTCATCCTCGCCACATCTTCTTTCACACTTCTCCTTATTACTCTACGAAAGTTTAAACAAAACCCAAAGACTGGTATTCCCTTTTTTCTCTTTTCAACCTTGCTCTATTCTTTATCACAAGCCGCGCGTCCTGGTGCTGTAGTAGTTCTGCCTTTATTGGTATTGTTTTCAGGATGGTTGTGGAAAGGTAAAGGCAAACTCTCCTGGAAATTGATGCTTATAGTTACAATCGTTGTGATTGCAGGGTTTGGGATCAATACGCTCATCTATTCCGCAACCACACTTGGTGAAACCGTCCAAATGAATAACATCGGGTATGGAATTTATGGATTGGCTGTTGGAGGAAAAGGATGGGAACAGATCTTTACAGACCACCCCGAGGTAAACTCGCTAGAACCGGGTATTCGAGAGCAGCGAATTATGGAAATCGTCCTGCATGAAATAACCAGCCATCCAGAAAACTTTATCAAGGGTCTCTTTGTTCAATTTAAAGTCCTCTTTTCCTTTCAACCCACTAACAGCCTTTTTTCCTTTGTGTATTCCAAAAAAAATGTTATTAGTTATGGGTTGGTCTCTCTTTTTTTCTTACTTTCTGCTGTTGGCATAGTCACAGCGGTTGTTCAATGGAAAAAACCATTTAATACATTCATCCTCCTGC
>Ga0255406_1030_pt1 | contig 13051 bp, 9 predicted proteins | sample ANMaggSeSYBR01F8_FD_182124 | JGI IMG/M metagenome (GOLD analysis project Ga0255406, IMG submission 182124) | Sediment cell enrichment communities from methane seep in Santa Monica Basin, California, United Staets - ANME aggregate JGI... | ecosystem: Environmental > Aquatic > Marine > Cold seeps >...
TTAATGGGTACGGCGAAAAAGTAGCCTACTTGTACGAAGGAATGGATCTGAAAGCTAACTTTTAAATGAAAGTATCAAGAATTCAAATCATCATCAACCTTTTTTCTCTTCTGCCTGCAATTTTTACAGGATTTCTTCTAATCCAAGGTTCTCTATCCGCAAACCCTATCCAGACTGTTACAATCATTACAGGTCGAACTGCCATTTACCTGTTAATATTTTCACTATTTTGCACACCATTAAATAACATTTTTAAAATGAGTGTTTTTATCCGCATAAGAAAAATTGTTGGATTATACACATTTTATTATTCGCTCGTCCATTTTCTCTTTTTTTCAGTGATTGACTATGAATTAAATTTGTCCTGGATACTTCCAGAGTTAACTCAAAAACCATTTCTGCAAATTGGATTAGCAGCATTAACCCTGTTACTTCCCCTCGCCTTATCTTCATTGCAGACGATTAATAAAATATTGGGTATTTGGTGGAAACGTATTCACAACATGGTATACATAATTACCGCCTTGATCATTGTCCACATAATATTGGCTTCAAAGGGAGATATTATTCATCCTGTCATCCTTGTAGGATTATTCCTTCTCACTTTATTGTGGCGGATCCCCCCCCCTGAAAAAGGTTTCTATTAAAAATACACCACAATGGGCCCGCAATCTGAACACTTTCTTGATTCAGTAATATCCATCATGGAAAATTTCGCTTTCAACAATGAACAAGATAAAATAATTCAAGCACCCATAGAGAACTCGATTTTTCTCTTTGGAGCTTCAGGAACTGGAAAAACAACAGCGGCACTTGGCAGATTAGAAAAACTACTCCACCATTATCCGGGTTATAAAATACTAATTATCTGCCCTCAACAAAGCCTTGCAGGTCCATATAGACAGTTCCTACTTGAAAATTCAAACCATACTGGCAGTTTTCCAACCATAACTACAGTTAGTGGAATATCTCGAGATCTAACAAAAATATTCTGGCCTCTTATTTCAGGGAAAATGGGTTATAAATCACCAGAAAAACCCCCAAATTTTCTCTCCCTGGAAACTGCCCAGTATTGTCTATCTAAGATCGTTGACCCTTTACTTGAAAAAGGGTATTTTCAGACCGTTACGATTGAAAGAAATAGGTTATTCAGCCAAATTCTTGACAATCTGAACAAAACTGCGCTGGCTGGAATTTCTATCAGGGAAATTGCCCAACGTCTTAAATCTGCTTCTAACAATACCCCTACTTTACATATCGCATTTGATCAAGTACAGGAATGCGCTGAAATTTTCCGGGAATATTGCCTAAACAACAATCTTATAGATTTTTCTCTTCTCGTTTCTTCCTTCCGGGATCACCTCTGGTCGCTCAAAAGCTGCCGTGAGTATTTTTATTATCGATATAATGTACTTATTGCCGATAACCTCGAAGAAGATACTCCATTCGCCCATGAATTAATAAAAGATTGGACGAAGTCTTTCCAATCCTCCTTATTAATTTATGATGAAGGCGGTGGATACCGATCATTTTTAGGCGCAGACCCAGAGGGTGCCCTCAGCCTGAAAGATGAATGTCAAACAACCTGTCATTTCATACAAGAATTTACAATTTCAAAAGAATTGAAAATTCTTCGCCTTGGATTAAAAGCCTGCATTCAGAAAGAAAAAAATAATTCCATTGGATATGAAATTCCTCACAAATCAAAATTAACATTATATAAGTTTTACCCTGAAATGATTTCTGAGATAAGTGAAAATGTTCGAAATCTGATAGACAATGGAATTCAACCAAGAGATATCGCAATCCTGTCCCCGTACCTATCTGACTCATTGAAGTTCAGTATGACCGAAAAATTAAAATTCTTAGGCGTTGCCACGACAACTTCACGGCCTTCTCGTATGTATATTAACGCGCCTGAGATAAAAGCCTTATTGATATTCGCGAAACTCTCACATCCCAGTTGGAAAATGGGCATCTCATTTTTTGAATTCCGCCATTCAATCATGCAATTCATTCCCAATTTGGATGTAATCCGTGCAGATCTAATCACAAAAACCCTTTTTTCAAAGAATGGAAATGAATGCCCCATCAGATCATTTGACATGATTAATAATATTCAACTAAAGGAGAGAATCACTTTTCAGTTTGGTGAAAAAACCGAAGCTCTTCGAAATTGGTTAATAGAATATATAAAAAATGAGCCCAAACCGCTTGATATTTTCTTCCAAAATTTATATGGCCAACTACTTTCACAAAAGGGATTTCAATTTCATAGCGATTTTTATGCGGCACACATTATTGCAAAACTAATCCAATCTTTGCAATCTTTTCGATTGTTTTCACAAGAAGTATTTGGTTATGATTTTCCTCTTATTGGAAAAGAATATATCCATAATGTTGAACAGGGACTTATCCCAGCTGCATTTAGTAATATATTCACTGATGAAAATGCGGTTCTAATCGCACCCGCCTATACATTCTTGATGAGAAATCAATCTGTCGCTTTTCAATTCTGGCTGGATATCGGCAGTCTTGGTTGGTGGGAAAGGTTATATCAACCGCTTACAAATCCTTACGTTTTTCGCAAAAATCGGGTAAGTGGAGCAATTTGGACTGAACAAGAAGAATACGAAAACAATCAAGAAGTAATGGGACGGTTAGTAAATGGACTATTAAACCGCTGCACAACAGGAGTGATCGCCGCTGGTGTACAAATCAATGAATACGGATCCAATAATCACGGGCCGCTCCTGCAGGCAATGCAGCTTTACCAAAAACGTAATCTTCATTTCAGAAGAGAAGACAGTGTTTAATCCCCGTCCAGGGCAGCTGGAAGTATCCGAATATACACACGGGAGAATGGGCATCACGGCTGTCCCTGGAAGCGGAAAAACGCATACACTCTCGTTTTTAGCCGCAAAGTTAATCGCCAGTGATTTACTTGAAGATGATCAAGAGATATTGGTCGTCACTTTAGTCAATTCAGCAGCCAACAACTTCACAGCAAGAATTTCTGAATTCCTAAAAACATATGGGTTAATTCCTGGCATTGGATACCGAGTACGCACATTACATGGGCTGGCTTATGACATTGTCCGTGAACAACCCCACCTTGCAGGACTAGACAACCAATTTTCCATTGCTGATGAACGAGCGAGCAACGATATTCTTGCGCTCACTGCCGCTAATTGGATGCGTTTAAACAATGAAATTTTAACAAGTTATTCTCCTGATGAAATTCTTCCTTCTGACATCAAAAAATATTGGGGACAACTGATACAAAGCATCGCCAGCAGTTATATTAGATTAGCAAAAGATTCCCAATTGACACCAACCGATTTGAAGGAATTAATTAATAATTCAAAAGTCAACTATGATCTACTGAACATGGGGAACCACATCTATACAGAATATCAGCGATCACTCCAGGATCGGGGTGCTGTTGATTTTAATGATCTTATTCGGTTAGCATATAGCATCCTCATCAATAATCCGGATTTCCTTAGCCGCCTACAATCACGCTGGCCGATTATTTTAGAAGACGAAGCCCAGGACAGCAGTCGTATTCAAGAAAAAATGCTTGCTTTATTATCAAGCAGGCAAAATAACTGGGTCCGTGTTGGAGATCCTAACCAGGCGATCTTTGAAACATTCACTACCGCTGATCCAGATTTATTAAGGGATTTCGTAAGAAGGACGGATGTTCACGCTGTCAACCTCCCTCATTCTGGCCGATCTACGAAAAGCATCATTGATTTGGCAAACTTTCTCATATTGTGGACAAAAAATGAACACCCCGTCAAACAATTAAGGCACGCGCTGGATAAACCACTCATAATTCCAACTCCCAAAGATGATCCACAACCAAATCCATACAACAAACCAGATGATATTTTTTTCTTCAATAGAGCGTTAAAACCACAAGAAGAGATCGAAACAGTAGCGCGGTCCGCAAAGAAATGGATTCGGGCAAACCCTGGAAAAACCGCGGCTATTTTAGTCCCACGCAATTATCGCGGTTCTAAAATAGTCGAAGAACTAGCTCGTCTAAATACCCCATGTGTGGAATTGTTAAGTACAAGTAAAGCAACCAGAGACGCAGCCAGTGTTTTAAGAGATATCCTTAGATTCTTTGCATCTCCGAATGTACGAAGGAACCTGCTAAACGCTTTCAATTCTATTGCTGCGATTTTGTATGACAATGATGAATATAAAGATGGATTAATCCATATTAGACAGCAGCTCAATAAAGAAACAAGACCGGAAAAAATATTTACCCAGCCAGACGGGGTAAATTATTTGTTGAATATGTCCGACTTTAATGAAATTGAAAAAACGATCATTAACACAATTTTTATGATATTCATCAGCTGGCAGCGTTCTATCTTATTGCCCATTGATGAAATGATCATAACGATCGGATCAGATATATTTCATAACCCTTCAGATCTGGCATTATCGCATAAAATCGCAATGGTCCTCAAAAAATCATTGGATTATTACCCTGAATGGCAGCTGCCTGATTTTTGTGAAGAGTTGGATGCAATTACACAAAATAAGTATCGAATGTATGGATTCTCTGAAGAGGACACGGGATTTGACCCTGACCTTCATAAAGGAAAGATCGTGGTATCAACTATGCACAAAGCGAAAGGATTAGAATGGGATCGGGTTTATCTCATGTCGGTAAATAACTACAATTTCCCTTCGGCATTAGAAATAGATTCGTATTATTCCGAAAAATGGTTTGTGAGAGATCAGAGAAACCTCGAAGCTGAGACATTAGAAAGATTAAGTTCATTAGCAAACGGGGAAATTACTGATGTCCAACTATCGATCAATAATGCGACACAAAAAGCCCGCATCGATTACTGTGCTGAGAGATTGCGTCTTCTTTATGTCGGCATAACTCGCGCAAGAGAGGAATTAATCTTTACATGGAATACCGGCAGAAAAAATGACTGTGTGGAAGCGCTGCCGTTGCAAAAATTAAGAGAATATTGGGATAATAATTATGATAGACAACAATAGGTTTTCATTCAGCGCTAAAAAGATCCAGGATTTCATCGATTGTGAAAGACGCTATGAATTACGATACGTTCTCAATCAATCCTGGCCTGCAATAACAAGCGAACCAACTCTTGAGATCGAATCTAATATAAAAAGAGGAAATGAATTCCATTATCTAGTACATCAGTTATTTTCTGGTGTTCCAGAAAAATCATTAAAAAAAACAGTTTTCGATGACATAATGATTAATTGGTTTGATAATTTCCTTTCCTTTCAAAAGACTTTAATAATTAAAAACTATTTTACAGAATTTCCTCTAACCGCCCAACTTGGAGAGGATAAATTAACAGCAATCTACGACCTGATTTATCTGAACGAGAATGAAGAATTAATTATTGTTGATTGGAAAACATCAAAATACCTTCCCAAGAAAAATACCCTTGCATTAAAAGTTCAATCTATTTTATATCCCTTCATATTGAATGAAATATCCACCGAATTCCTTCCAGGTTCTAACTATTCCCCAGAAAAGATATCAATGCGCTATTGGTACCCTTCTTCCCCTACAGAAAACTTTGTTTTTCAATACGGACAAGAAACACATGAGATAAACCGTGTTTTCCTGGCAAGTACAATAAGCGAAATGCGGGGAAAAAAAGCTGGGGAATTCATATTAACCAAAGATGAGAAAAAATGCGGCTTTTGTCCATATAGATCACTATGCAATCGCGGTATTTCTGCAAGCAACTTCATTGAGTCTGAGAGTTACGGCATAGATGAACGTAATTTATCTCCAGATTTCGACCAATTACCAGAGATACATTTTGATGGTTAAAAAATGATTTGGAAAAATCCTGAACCACTTAACATCAGCAGAACAATCTCTTCAGCTTTTAATTCAAACCTTATCCTAAACCGTGAATTGGCAAAAAAGGACCTTCGAACAACCGCAGATTGCCAAGCATATCTTGATCCTACCGCCTATCGGCAAACTTCACCATTTTCTTTCCCAGAAATGAGGTTGGCAGTTAAGAGAATTATTGATGCCATCAATAACGGTGAAACAATAGGCATTTGGGGTGATTTTGATGTCGATGGACAAACCTCAACATCAATTCTATTAAAAGGATTGACCCAAATGGGTGCAAATGTCATCTTCCACATCCCAAACAGAGCAACAGAGTCACATGGCATTCAAATTGATGCCTTCAAATCATTCCTGAAGCTTGGGCCATCTCTAATTCTCACTTGTGATACGGGAATTTCAGATCATGCATCAATCGAATACGCCCAATCAATAGGGGTTGACGTGATCATTACTGACCATCACACCCTTCCAGATCCTCTTCCCTGCGCATACGCAATTATCAATCCGCACCAACTGCCTGCAAATCATCCATTATCCTACCTGGCAGGCGTTGGTGCTGCATTTCAGGTGATTCGGGCTTTAAATATCACAGGGAAATTTGGATTTAACGTTGAAAACCTCTACGATTTAGTAGCTTTGGGTACCATTGCCGACCTTGCAGTTTTAAAATCAGAGAATCGATTTTACGCTCAGATGGGTCTTAAGCAGATGAATCAAAACCTTCGGACCGCATTAAAATCATTGTTATCTGTCTCAAAAAATAAGAATTCAATGATCACAGAAAACACAATTGGCTTCAATATGGCTCCTCGATTGAATGCAGCTGGTCGATTGAGCGATGCAAATGAAAATGTGAATTTCTTGCTTTCAAGTGACAAAGAATATTGTTTAGATTTTGCACAAGGTCTCGAACAACTTAATCATATGCGTAAACTTTCGGTAAACGCAATCCTGCAATCTGTTCAGGACATGATTAAGCAAGATCCATCATTAATAACTACAAATGATTGCGCGATCATCTTGCAAATAAAAGGATGGGAAAGAGGTGTATTGGGACTCGCTGCCGGTAATCTGGCTGACTTATTTAAACGGCCTGTAATATTATTGAATATTGATGGTAAGAAAGCTTCTGGATCTGCCCGTTCCGTTGATGGAATCGATATCACCGCAGCAATTCGAGAAAACGAGGAGTATCTTATTCGGTATGGTGGACATCCGATGGCAGCTGGCCTCTCACTTCCAACAGAAAAGCTTGCGGATTTCTCCTTCAATCTTAAAAAGAGTGTCCAAAACCAGGCAAGCAAGATCTCCAAGGATAAAAAATTCAACATTGATCATTATATTTCCTTTTCAAATATTGGGAGCCGCATACTCAATGAACTTGCCCAACTTGCTCCATTTGGTCAGGGAAATCCATCTCCAGTGTTTGCCAGCAGAAATTTAGAGATCATCAAGATAAAACCATTTGGCAGCGCCAAAAAACATATTCAAATCACACTCCGTGATAGAGATGGAAACACACAACAAGTAATAAAATGGAATTCAGAATTCCAATCAATTCCTCTTGACCACGTCGATGTCGCTTACCATATCCAGCCAGATGAGTATCGGGGGAAAAACACAGTTATTCTAGAATATATTGATCACCGGGAGTCTATTCCAAACACAACCCAGCCAGATGCATTGACCTATCAGATCGAATTTGAAGACCATCGGCACGATCCTGATGAATTAAGATCATTAGATAAAATCATAAAAAGTTCAGATAATATCCAAATTTGGTTTGAGGGAATAAAAAAGCCCGAGGGTATTGCTACAAAGGACCGAATTCAACTACAGAAAAAAGAGGAACTCATCATTCTCACTGCTCCACCAAGTTATAAAGCTTTAAATAAGATATTTGAAACTGCGCAGGCAAAAATCGTTTATTTCTTTGGACTTCGATCAAATCCTGATGAGATGAATTTATTCTTAAAGAATTTGGGCGGGTTAATTAAATACTGCCTAAACAACAAGATCACAAGTGTCAGCCTAAATACTATCGCCGCACAGCTTTGTCACACCGAAGAAATTATTATTTTAGGTTTATCCTGGTTCAACGCAAATGGAAATATCAGTACATCTTATGATTTAAAAGGTAATGTGAATATTAATATCGCTTCCAATCCACCAAAGACGGATTTGACAATCATCGAACAAAAAATTAAAAATTCCCTAAATGAAACATCTTCCTTCCGATCATATTATTTGAGAGTAGATCCTGAAAGTTTATTAATAAAAGATAATGAAAGATAATGTTTTTTTAAAAAGATTTATTGTATAATCGCCGCTAATGGACAAAATAATGGATAGGCGTAACTTTTTGAAATACCTCAGCCTTGGGCTAACGGCTTTTTCTTTTCCATATCCAAGAAAAAATGCTTCACAAACATTGAACATTATCCACCTAGGTCGTGTAACATCGGAATCCCTAAGTATCTATAAAGAACCATCTGAAAACAGCCGGATTCTCTTTCAAAGATTTTTTGACGACATTTTAAATATCTATGATGAGGTTATCTCTGATGATGGCCCTGGGTACAACCCAATCTGGTATCGTGTGTGGGGGGGGTATGTCCATAGTGCATTTGTTCAAACAGTCCGCAATCAATTAAACCCAATTATTAGGTCATTCCCAAGTAGCGGCTTACTGATGGAATTAACCGTCCCATATTCACAATCGTATCGAATAAAGAACGGAAATAATTGGGAACCTTTTTATACGCTGTATTATGGCTCCACACATTGGGTTTTCGATATTATCGAAAGACCGGATGGTCAGTTATATTATGAAATTCATAATTCCCTTTTAACTCTCTCATATTTTGTGCCAGCCGAGCATTTGCGAATTGTGAATGAATCAGAGCTCACACCCATCCACCCTGAAATTTCACCGCAGGATAAACACATTGAAATCTCAATTGATTTTCAAGTACTCCGTATATATGAGAAGAATCAATTAATAAAAGAATTTCGGGTTTCCACAGGCCTTCCAAACAAAAGCATTGACCCTAACTTTATTCCTACAGATACTCCAAAAGGTGATCACATAATCCAGAATAAGCGCCCATCTGTTCATATGGGTGATGGAACTTTGCGATCGGATGCTGAAGCTTATGAATTGCCAGGAGTGCCGTGGGTTTCATATTTTGAACCCAGAACCGGTGTCGCTATCCATGGTGCTTATTGGCATAATAATTTCGGAGTAACCATGAGCCATGGATGTGTAAATATGAAACCTGAAGATGCCAAATGGGTATATCGTTGGACAACACCCTACCCTGATGAGTCTGTTTCTGGCCACCACACATCTGTATATGTTGTTTAGGTAGATCCCTGCTAAATAAACTCTAAAAATACTTGATTGCCCACCATCCGCCCTCTTTTTGTTAAGCGAAGAATTTTGGACTGATTAACTGATTTGGATTCTATTAGCTCTAAAGCCATAAGTTTTCTTATTTGGTCAGAATAGACATCTTCGATTTTAAGTGAAAATCTCTCCCCAAAATCCTCAATATTTACACCCTCTTCCGTTAATCGCAATCCCATCATCATAGTTTCTTTAATAATATCCATCTTACTTAAGAGCTTGTGTTCAGCAATCGCCGCATGGCCAAAATTAAAGCATGGTTTTTCGTCGGTTATAGATTCAACATAATTCTGGATTAATTTTGTATTACTCCACCTGCGATTATCTATATAGCTATGCGCACCCGCACCGATTCCTAAATAATTTCGGTTTTTCCAATATTGAAGGTTGTGAGAACTGCGGAAATCCATTTCAGTATCTTTAAGCGCCCAATTTGAGATTTCATATTGTTTAAAGGACATCATATGCATTCTATCCATCACCCATTCATACATATCCCCCGCCAAATCCTCATCCACTTCAGGAATATATCCTTCTCTTATCTTTTTAGCCAGCGGAGTTGATGGTTCCAATGACAACCCGTAAATTGAGAGATGCTGAGGTTTAAGTGATAGAGCCGATTCAACCGATAGCTCAAATGATCTCAATGTTTGCGTAGGGATGCCATAGATCAAATCTAAACTTATATTATTAAATCCAGCATTCCTGGCATTCATTACGCTTCGCAAAACATCTTCTGGATTTTGAGATCGCCCCAGAATTTCAAGTTCCTTTTTTACAATCGTCTGCACACCAATACTCAGACGATTGATACCGGCATCATACAATCCGGAAAGATAATCCACATTAAGTCCTGTTGGGTTTCCTTCGGAAGATATTTCCCGAACCTCATCTACATAAAAATGATTAGAAATTGCGTTTATTATCTTCGTAAAAAAGAGAACGGGCATGATAGTTGGCGTACCACCGCCAAAATAGATCGTTTGCACAATATGATCAGAATTGTACAGTGGAGAGAAAATTGCAATCTCTTGTATCACACTGTCCACATATTTTTCAAGCAAATGATCCAATCCCGCATAGGTATTAAAATCACAATACCCACATCGTTTCCTGCAAAACGGGATATGAATATATACACTAAGAGATTTTTTATCCCTCGAAATTCCGCTATTTCTCAATGAATCTTTGTTAACTAACTTCAATGGTATAATTCCTCGACTTTTTCATTATAAATTCGATTAGAATAATCATAATATGAGTCCTGAAAATAATACACCATCCAAGATTTGTCCAACATGTGGTACACGTTTAAGTGAAAACGCGAACCGCTGTTTAGTCTGTGGGAGAACCTTCACCATATCTGCTGCCACTAAGAAATCAAAAACGGTTCGTTCACAGCGATTGCCAGATATCACGCTAAGCCTCCCGCTTGCACTTGGGTTATTATTTATCGTTCTCGCAGTGGGTGGCGGGATTATTTTCCTGATATTGCGCGGAACTGGCCAGGTTGCTCCTCCAGAGCCTACAGCGACCGCAAGCCCCTCACCAACATTTGAACAAAGCCCAACACCTACAGTTACCCTCACACCAGAGCCCACTTATACACCTCTCCCTCCTATAGAATATCAGATTCGTGATAATGACACATGTAGTTTGATCGCGGTAATCTATGGAGTGACGATTAACAGCATTGTGGACATCAATAATCTTCCACCAAACTGTGGGGTTTTAAGCGTCGGACAAACGATTCTAATCCCTCAACCAACCCCAACCTCGTCTCCAATGCCAACAAGCACATTAAGCGTTGGGGAAGCAACAGAATCTGCCTGCCAAAAAATCGAATATCGTGTGGGCGAAAATGATACGCTGAGCGGTATCGCGGCAAATTACGCGGTTTCTGTAGAAACCCTCAAAACTTACAATGGCCTTACTTCGAACAATATATATTCAGGCCAAATTGTCATCATTCCTCTTTGCGAACGCTTGCCAACAGCTGGTCCAACCCCAACCCCAACCTTACCACCGCCTTATCCACCAACCAACCTGCTCTTACCTGCTGATGGCTCAGTATTCGCAGGAAATAATGAATCCGTAACACTTCAGTGGGCTGCAGTTGGTGGTTTATTAGAGAATGAACTTTACGCAATTACAATTGAAGATCTGACTGAAGGACAAGGTAAAAAGCTGGTAGATTACACGAGCGATACAAAATACAACATTCCCGCAAATTTCCGACCAGCAGAAAACGCACCCCATGTCATTAGGTGGTGGGTGCAGCCAGTCCGGCAATCTGGAACAACAGATGAAGGAGACACTATTTGGGTTCCAGCTGGTTCTCAAAGTAATCCAAGAGTATTTTCCTGGTCAGGCATCGGCACAGTTGTTACTCAGTCGCCATAAAAAATAAAAATTTAAGCGAGATGATAATTCACCTCGCTTTTTCTTTTTCGAATTAATTTTCCAGTAAACGTGTCGCTTCTATCGCAGCCGCAGCGCCCATACCCGCCGACGTGATTACCTGACGGTAGAGAGGATCGCACGCTTCTCCTGCAACAAAAACCCCGGGAATATTTGTACGCATTCTTTTATCAACGATGATATATCCCTTCTCATCCAATTCCAACTGTGATTTAAAAAGTTCTGTTGTCGGTTTATGTCCGATAAAAACAAAGAACCCATCCGTTAATAATTCACTCCGTTTTCCAGTTTTTACATTTTCTAATTCGACCTTTTCAACGCCATCACTGCCTTTTACTTCTTTAACAACTGAATCCCAAACGACTTCAATTTTTGGGTTGCTCAAAGCGCGTTTCTGTAAAATTGCGCCAGCCCGTAATTCATCTCTGCGGTGAATGATTTTTACTGAAGACGCATATCGTGTTAATAAAATCCCCTCTTCAAGAGCACTATCTCCTCCGCCAACAACGACAACTGCTTTATCTTTAAAAAACCAACCATCGCAGGTCGCACAGTACGATACACCTTTTCCTAGAAACTCATCTTCTCCAGGAATATGTAATTTGTTCGGAGTAGCACCAGTAGCAATAATCAGAGTTTGCGTTTGAAATGAATTGCTATACGTTTTTACCACAAAAGGACTCGAAGAAAGATCCACCTCTGTTGCCGTATCATATTCTATCCGTGTGCCAAATCGCTCAGCATTTTTTTGAAATAGATCAGCCAATTCTGCCCCGCCCACACCTTCAGGAAATCCTGGATAATTTTCAATCCGATCAGTTAACGCGGCCTGCCCACCAATTTGAGTACCTGTTAGAACCAGCGGATTGAGATCAGCTCTCGCTGCATACAAACTTGCTGATAAACCGGCAGGACCAGTTCCTAAAATAATTACTTTTTCAATTTGCTTTGAATCTTTTAAATCCATAATTTGCTCCAGAATATGATTAATTTTTTATGGTGATGAGTATAACAAATCAAATAAAAACTAACCCTAACATTTTTATTAACATTTTATATGCAAGTGATTAGAAAAATTGATTGAATTTATTGCATCTCAAAAAGAGTTTTTAATATATCATCAAAATATGTACATTATTGTTTTTGCAAATATATTAATCCTTGAAAATTCGATATCAATCACGCCAGATTAAAACTTGATGATGTTTGACAATATTACTTACGCAGCTTTTTTCTTATGTAATATAATGCAGGAATAATTCAAAGTCAGGGAGTCAAGTTGTCTATTGTATCCACCGGTATTTCATACGAATTTCACACAAAAAAGGAAATGCAACTTA
>Ga0255406_1035_pt1 | contig 11232 bp, 7 predicted proteins | sample ANMaggSeSYBR01F8_FD_182124 | JGI IMG/M metagenome (GOLD analysis project Ga0255406, IMG submission 182124) | Sediment cell enrichment communities from methane seep in Santa Monica Basin, California, United Staets - ANME aggregate JGI... | ecosystem: Environmental > Aquatic > Marine > Cold seeps >...
TTCATAAGACACAGCTCAACATTGAACTTTTCCGCTTTTTCTAAAATTATTTCAAGGAATGTCTTGTCGTCTTTTGCCCGTATTAAAGACTTTGCTTTTGTCATGCCCATAGATTTCAAAGGAGGACATATGGCCAGACATAAGAACGGCCATTTAATTTTGCGTGAAGCTGCTCAATGTCCGAAAAGGGAGATTGAAAGGTGCAGGGATGTAAGTCGTTATAAATATTTTAATACAAATAACATCTGGCTTGATTTAAGATTTTTAAAGAGTTTAATTGAAAAACATAGAACAATTAAACTTCCGATGATCATAAACCCAAAGAATTTGGATCCAAGAGATGAATTCAGCCCGCCCGTATACCAGATAGAAACCGCAATGGGATCGGCAATCTCAATTATTGAAAGGGCAACAGCAATCAGAGTTCCCAGATCCCGTTTTTTTCCTGTTAAAACATGCAATGAACTGTTGGCTGTTCGTTCTGACTGCTTTTTATTTTCAGACGATAAACAGCTAATAGTAAACCCGGAAAGAGAACAAGATGATAACTGTTTCAATATAAATATAGATCTTGATCCCAGATATTACAGAAAAATAGATATGTTTAATAAAAGGTTTGCGAACGGCATTCCTTCTTTAATTGACTGCAACTCTCTGAAAATAATCGGGGATGTTTTTTTTGAAGCAAATGTAAAGATTAAGGGGAGTGTTGTAATAAATAACAGGAGCGGGTCTCAGGCAGTTTTAAAGGAAGGCATGGTTATAGAAAGAGACATTAATATTAGTTGATGAATTTTCTTATGCGACCTTCGTATAAGGCTCTTTAAACGCTATATGGCGTTGTCAAACAAAGCAATTGTTCGTCACGGTGTTTTGGAACCCGGACAGAATTTTCTCCAAAAACCTTTTTTACCGGAGGGTCTGGCGCACAAGGTCAGGGAGGTGCTGGACCAGGAGGATCTTGAGCAATGAGTTCAACAACGAGATTGCTTTTTGTCGATGATGAAGGGCCAATCCGGCGCCTTTTTCGCAGCGTCATGGGGCAGGATGAAAGCGTTCTGCTCGAAACCGTCTCTGACGGCAAGGAAGCATTAAAAAAGCTCAAAACGTTTCCCGCAGATATTGTGATCACCGATATGAAAATGCCGAAAATGGGTGGTCTGGCGCTGTTAGAGGAAATCAGAATACGCTATCCCGACATTTTCGTAGTGATCTTAACGGCTTACGGTTCCATAGAGGATGCAGTGAAGGCCATGAAAGCAGAAGCCTATGACTATATCCTAAAGCCCTTTGACTTTGATACGATCAGGAGGATGATTGACAAAATAACCGACCACAAAAAGATCTTACAAAAAAGCATTTTCCTTGGAAAGGAGCGTAGAAAAAAGTACCGCTTTGAGAATATTATCGGACAAAATCCCAAGATATTTCACGTTTTTCAGAAAATTATGGATGTAGCTGAAACAGATGTGACGGTCTTGATCAACGGAGAAACTGGTACAGGCAAGGAGCTGATCACTAATTCAATTCACTTCGGAAGTCCGAGAAGATTTCAGCCCTTGATCAAAGTGAACTGTGCAGCCCTCACCGAGACACTGATCAACAGTGAACTCTTTGGTCATGAGAAGGGAGCCTTTACAGCAATGGCATTCACTTAAGAACTGCACCCATTCACTTAAGGAATCGTTAAAAATACAATTAGTTAGCCAATAATGTTCATTCCCATGATTTCGCTTAACTTGTTCTCCATTTTTTTATCGGCTTCATTGACTTTCTCAAATAGGATCGATTGGGTCGAACTTTCTGTCGGTAACGAGAAATAGAACCAACTATTTGTTGAATTACCTCTCTTACACAATTTACTGGTACAAACATGATTTCTTCTAAATGTCTTGAAACAGTGGCTAAACAATTTTTGAAATTTACTTTAATTTTTGATATACTCTCATCTCTTTTGCTCAATGGACTAAGTATTTTTGAGAACTGATCTTCTGCTTTATTTGAACATAACCTGTTCATGGTTATAAGAACAAAATGGGCGAATAATTCTTGTTTGACTCCTCGTTCACTTTTTCCGTGAAAATCATCAACAACAATAAATTCTTTACTAACTTCAGACCATTCCGCACTGTTTTAGGTACAGTTTTCGTCGTAGCTTTTGATGCGTTGTCGGAGCAACTGGTTGAAAAATTAGGATATTCCACTACGGTGTAAATAGCCATTCCGAACAAAATGTAAACCCCCTAATCGAATAGTCGCACAACGGGCGGCCTGAACCATAACCCCCCTATAAATAAAGAGATTTTATCCCTGTGGCGGAAAGACTATCTGCGATCCCTTTGGACTCCGGCCTTGTCTGATCATGGCCATTGTTCATTATTTCTATTATTTCAATGGGTTGTCTCAAATTGAGGCAAATTCTCCATATTCGGTATGGGGATTTACAAAAAAGCTTGACTTATCCAGGTTAGGCATTTACAATCTGGGTCATGCTCTTCACTCAGAAACAAATGAACTATCTGGCCGAGCTTCCTTCAATGGTCGCCCATGCGCTGCCGAATGCACCCAATCCTGATGTGCCTTTCTTTATCGACGATCCGGTTGTGCGCAACTACGAGATGCTTCGTAGTGTTTGGATGGAACGGAATTCCATCACCGCAGCCTGCAAAGCTGCTCGTTGTTCCAGAACTGACTTCTACTGCTTAGAGACCGCATTCATCAAGCACGGGAACGCTGCTCTCTACCCTGAGTTGGGCGCAAAGAAGCAGAACCACAAGCTTGAACGTCTCGCTTTGATGCTGAAGATAACCAGGCCCAGGGCCACAGAGACAATGATATTGCGCTTCGCCGAGTCGCTTAGTCTAACACCGTGCCCCACGTTGCGTACGATCAGCCATATCTTGCATTGCCACGGAATCGGGAATAACCGCGACGAGAATGACCGGCGCTATTGGCATGGAATCCAGCAGAGCGTGCGGGCGATTCGGCGGTCAGCGTCGCAAACGGGGCCAATGCGAAGCAAGACAGACCGCAGAGGTACATTCTACAGGCCTGAGGAGGCGCTGCAATTACGCTTCGAGTTATTTCGTGCATTGGGCTTGAAGCAGAAGCGCAAGTCAGGGGATACAATACGTCGCTATGGTATGTCGCGACCAACCTTTTACAAGTACTTGCATCGCTTTCGGCACTACGGAGCGTGGGGGTTGGTGGATTGGATACAGCCCGGTCGGGGTCGAGGGAAAATCTCGGATGAATTGGAGCTGCGTATCATTGAAGAGAAGGTGGAACATCCGCGTTTTAGCCTGGATGAGCTGATGGCACGGATGGACTTGCGCTGTTCCCGCTCGGCGCTTTACGAAGTCCTGCGGTACTGGGAACTTTTGGAGAAGGAACGCAGGCCGGTACGATTGCGTGGTCTTTGGGGAGAAGAGATGCCAGAAAAGCCGGTACCGCTTCTCAAAACAGCAAAGGAGGCGGCCGAGGCAGGCCAGTTTCGGGTTCCAAAGAAGTTGAACGCGCACTTCGCACATTTCTTGGAGCGTATGAAGAGCCGGGCATTCGCGGTCTGCGATCCTGGTCCGATTGTGCTTGCGCAGTTTATTGATGATCTTGGAGTCTGTGAGGCTCTCCAGGTCTATGCTCCCAAGAGAGGCGAGGGCAGTGAAATCACCAATCTTGTCCTCTTGAACGTCTGCCGTATTTTGGCTGGATACGAGACGGTGGGACACCTCAATGGGAACAGTGATCGCTCGGTGGCAGTCGCCGCCGGCGTGGGTGTCTTTCCGGGGAAGACGGTCCTGTACGATGGGTTTGTTGATCTAAAGTTCGAGCACCTCCAGTCTCTTCGAAATGACGTGGCCGCCAGAGCTCGGGATCTGGGTTTGATCCGGGGCGAGAGGATCGCACAAGATTTCCACTTCAAAGAATTCTACGGCCACCAGCCCGACACAGAGGAAATTGGCAAAGGGCCCAACTCCGCCGGCGATATTTGCCCCGGCTTTCGGCCCCACGTTATCTGGGACCTTGACACGGACGTTCTGATCAACATAGCATTCTGCAACGGTTCGAGCAGAGCAACGAGGATTGTCCGTGAGTTCTGCGAGAAAAACCTCTATCCAATCCTGGGGCGTGATGCAATTCGTGAAATCTACATGGACAGCGAATACACAAGCTTTCCGGTAATTGACTACTTTGTCGTCGATGAGTTCTCCCAAGTGGATGTGATCATGTGCCTGAAGCGAAACAAGCGAGTTGATCAGCTAATGCATGAAGTGATCTCCGAAGCCCAATGGGAAGCTTTCGGGAAGGAATACGAGATTGCGGGAAAACGGTTTGATCTGAACAATCTCGCCAAGGTACTCCACCTGGTCGTCAAAAGGAACAAGAAGACAGGTGATGTGCGTTGTTTCGGAACTACTTTTCAAGATCTCACGAATCAAGAGGTCTTAAAGAGATACAGGCTGCGCTGGCCCATCGAAAACGGGCTAAAGGATTTAATCCACAGCTACTTCATAGATCACATTCTGGGTAAAGATCCAGAGAAGATAGAGACCAACTTCTACTGTGTACAGGTGGCCAGGCTCGCCTATGAGAACTTCCTCCAGTCCCTGGATGAAAGGTTTGTCAGAGATTCGGCAGGGTACAAGAGGACACTATCGACCTTTCGATACTTGTTATTCGGAAGGCACAACTGTAAAATTCGTCAACGTGGCGACCATCTGGAACTTACCTGTCTGGACATGGGAGAGGGAGAACTCCAGTCCGCGATTGGTCGTCTTCTGCAGAGTCGTTCTGAGCGCGGACTCAACAGGGTTGCCTGGTGGGGAGGTCTTGGACTGAAGGTGAAATTCGAAAACCAGTATGCCGAGAACACCTGAACGAGGTGTACCAAAAACGTGTTTTAGGATCTGTCCTGAAAACGGTGCGGAATGGTCTGAACTTTATATAATTCCTCAATTCCCCAGCGTGAATGGTAAATATCTTTGAATAAATTTATATCATATTGTTTATCCATAAGAGTTGTCCCTATACAATATGTCGTTTCTTCAACAGTATATTTTATTAAACGAAATTTTAATGGAACAACAGTTATGTCGGGAAATTTCTTTTTTATCTCTCTGCTTGTATCTTTTGAAGGATTGAGCGTTATAATTTCGTCGACTTGATCACTTGTTCTAAATTCTTCGATTTCTTTGTAAGTGTTTTTTTGTAACCTGAAAACAGGATTGATATTTGATTTTACATGATAATACAGCATGGCATAGGAGAAATACCCTCTATCATATACAACAATATCGGTTTCTTTTAACGATGTCAGGTGTAAAAACGCGCATTTCCTTTCGTCACCGTGCTTTACTAAATCAAAGTCGTAAGGTATTTTTGATTTTAATTGATATAAACAACTTACTAAACCTTGAGGATAGTAGGCATTATCTGATGGCGTCTTGTATCCATTCTCAATCAATTCATGTGGTAAGTTTATTTTACTGCCATCAACTGCAAATATTCGCTGATTATTCAATTGATATAATTTATTGGTTTCGTCTTCATAAACACTTATGATCCTTTTATTGAGTATTTTAAATATTGTTTCATCTAATTTTGCACGGGCATTGGTAAATGCTGATGCAGCAATCGGTTTTTTCTGCGGTAAAGGAAAGTTCATTTTACGGCAATTATTCCAAAAATCAGAAATCGTTGTCCCATAACCCTGACTGTTTTTGGAGAATAACAGACGAAAGATCAAGAAGATAAGTAACATAGAGTCTATAACGCGTTTGCGTTTTTGCCATGTTTTATCAAATTCATGAGCAACCTCAGCGATGATAGTGATCACTTTACCCCATAAGTTGATAAAATTCTCATCAATTTCTATCTGATTATTTTGTAAATTTTTCTTTTGGTTTCTTAGTTTTGCCCTGGAATTTGACTCTAATGGATAAACAAAGATGGTTTTGCTCGAAGTTTTATCGTTATCAGATTCATCTTTCCGTGCTTTGCCTGTTGTTTCTCCTATGCGGTTCCAATTTGCTGCACGATAACAAGATCCAAAATATTTACCCGGATCGACAAATGTTTCTATCAATACCGGACGATAAAGATGCTCCTGTTGCCAATCATTTTGAATTTGTTTGGGCTCAACCGGAACTGGTGTGGTAAATTGACCCTCTTTTTGCCGTTTTCTCGTTGTTTTACAGGTAGTTATTTCAAAATCAAAAAAGTGCCATTTTTTATTCTTAATACTATCGTTAAAATATTGATATCTTAACAATGGTTTGTGTAACAGATTGATTTTATTGACCACACTGATTCCGGTTGACGGGGTTCGGTGTCACACCAGTTCCGGTTGAGCCTTTGTTTGACAATAATAGAAAGGGATTTGCTGGCCAAATTGTCAACTTTAACCCAGGGGAATATTAGAAAGCGATTGTTATTAACAATTAAGTTTAATCGCTTTACCCGATCTTTTTTGTCCCAACCAATCCAGGTGTCTCGATCCGATAAGTGCCACACAGCAGGTATAAACATCAAGCAGCCCAATAGTCGATTATTCAGGTTTTTGGAAACTATAAAATACCGTAAAGTATCACCAATAGGGTGCTTGTAACCCAAGTAATGATAGCGATCCACATATTCATTCCATAAGGATACCTCTTTTTTATCCTTTACGATCCGTAACTCTAAAGGTGTTATTTCCTCTAATGAGCATAGTATTGGGGTTTCTTCCACCGTTTTATCTGACCAAACAATTTTTTTCGTAACACGCTTTTTCTTTATTTGCTTTTGAGGTAATTGTATATAACCTCGGTTTTCAAGCTGTTCTAAACTATCTAAACAGGAATTTATTTTGTCAGAACCTTTTGGTGTTACCCAGGATAGGTGTTCACAAATAGTAAAGGCTAATTCAGTTCGACTTAAATTAGGAAACGTCTTCACAGTTTCTTGAACTTGACGCAGTTCTTTTTTTGAAAAATATCTCCCTGAAAGCACCAAGGGTTTTGAAATAGCACATTCCATACAACACCACCTTATAAATCAAAATTAAGTTGATGCTATTATTAACGAATGTGTTTGATATAGTCAAGAAAAAAGAATAAGTTTTTTATGATTATCTCAAAATTTAAACAAATTTAAATAGTTATATCTGTCTAATAAATTTTGAAACTATTTACTTTTAAATGAATGCCATTGGCCTTTACAGGGGCAACAGCGCAAAAAAGAGGGCACTTTGAGCTTGCCGATAGAGGGACTATCTTCCTGGACGAGATTGGTGATATTCCCATCCCGACACAGATTTCTCTCTTGCGTGTTCTTGAATCAAAAACCTTTCAGCGTGTTGGCGGCACCACGACACTGAAAGTTGATACCCGGGTCATTTGTGCCACCAATAAAGACCTCTCTCATGCGATTAAAGAGAAGCTTTTCCGGGAAGACCTTTTTTACCGGATCAATGTGGCCCCTATACATATACCGCCACTTCGTGAAAGAAAATCTGATATACCCCTTTTGGCCAATCACTTTCTGAGAAAATATTGCACTGAAACAAAGAAGAATATCCATCGTATTTCCAGGGCGGCCATAAACATATTGATCCGATATAACTGGCCAGGTAATGTCAGAGAAATGTCAAATACTATTGAGAATGCCGTAATTTTTTGCAAAGGAAGAGAACTTATCCCGGCCAACCTGCCTGAAGAGTTGAGGAAAACCACTCGAAAAAAGGGCTTTACTCTCGTACTCTCTTCCAGATCACTCCCTCTTGCGGAAGCAACTATGATACATAAGGTACTGGAGGAAACAAACTGGAACCTGAAACAGGCTGCTAAAGAACTGGATATTGCACGTGGCACTCTTTACAGCAAAATAAAAAAATACGGGATAAAGGTAACCGTTCACTCCCCCCCGCATTTTTTAAAAAAAGTGAAAAAAGTTAAAGACAAATGAATTTTAATTTTGTATGCTATTTGTGTAATGGACAATCTAACAAAAGACGACCTTGCACAAATAGATCGAACTTACCTGCAGAGCCTCGAAAAAGAGACAGTGATTGATGTGGCCTGTAGGTTGCGTGATTTTAGTATAGCGCTGGTGGAACGTCTTGAGCAGAACTCCAGCAATAGCTCCAAACCACCATCCTCCGATAATCCTTATGACAAGGGAAACAAGGGCAAGTCTGATTCGAAAGATGATGATGCCAAGAACTCATCGGCAGAGGATAAGGAAAATAAAACTACAGAAAAGGGTGCTTCGGCTGAAAGTTCACAGTCTGATGATTCCAACCGGTCCGCTGGAAGGCAGCCTGGATCTCAAGGGTTCTGGCGCTCTGAGACTCCGGTACCCGAGAGTACCATCCCGCACTACCCGACGGTTTGCGTGATTTGTGGCAAGGGCATTGATGTTCCGGAGGGAAGCCGGCCGTATATGGGGTATTATGTGTATGAGCTTGAGAAAACTGCATCAGGAATACGCATATCCTGTACACTTCACCGCTACTATACCGCCGTTTGTGATTGTGGTCATGAGACAAAGGCCCAGCCCGGTGAAGGGTATATTTCACGTGTTGAGGGGCGTAAAAAGGACCTGAAACTAACCGAATACACGATGGTCGGTCCTATGCTGGCGACCTTCATTGCTGCTCTGTCGGTTCGATTTCGGATGTCGCGTGTGAAAATTAAAGAGTTTTTCTCCTATTGGTTGAGTACAGAGTTATCAGTAGGCACCATTGACGAATGCATTCGCGAGGCTGGCGTGGCCTGCTTTCCGGTTGTTGAAGAACTGGTGCAAGAGCTGCAAAAAGAAAAAATTGTTCACCTTGATGAAACTCCCTGGTACGAAAAGGGTTGCTTTAAATGGCTGTGGGTAGCTATTTCGAAGAGAGTTGCTGTGTTTTGTATAGGAACCAGAAAAAAGGAGGAACTGTTAAAGCTGATCACCTCGGCCTTTATAGGCTGGCTGGTGACAGACGGCTATTTAGCATACCGAAGCTATGAAAGGCGTCAGCGCTGCCTGGCCCATCTGATCCGAAAAGCAATTGCCCTTAGCGGTGCAGTGGATGAAAAAGCGCGAAAGATGGGAGATTGGCTTTTACGAGAGCTCAGGGGGCTCATTAAAGCCATGGCTGAGGATGGCGAGGGTGGCAAGAAAAAATGCAGCCCCATTCTCGCCAGACTCAAAAGGGCTTGCAACCTGGGATCTGAAAAAAAACATTCCAAATTGAGAGCATTGGCCAAGGAGATTCTCAATGATTGGGATGCAGTAGTGGCGTTTGTCAAGAATCCGGAGCTTCCGCCAACCAATAATGACGCCGAACGAGCGTTGAGGCATGCGGTAATTTCACGGCGAATCAGCTTTGGTACCCGCACTACTGAAGGTAGTATGGCATATGCCGCCCTATTAAGCGTCATTGAAACATACAGATTGCGCAATCAAGATCCCTGGCGGTATATCGCTCAAACGATAGCCCTTTATATGAAACACTAAGCCTCGGCAGGGCAAACCCCACCAATGACATTGCTTTTATTTATTCAAAGTCTTTTTTTAAAAAGCCGGTTTTAAAATAATTTATTTGATGCAAGTTCCTTTTTTATCGTCTGTATTCCCAGTAATTCATTTTTATGAAGCAGTTAATCAGCCTGGTTTAAATATAGTTTTATATTCGTAGTTCCTTCAATGAAGGACTGACAGTTCGTTGTGCAAAAGGCTGATAAGTCATGTTGGTATCGCGCTCTATGGCTTCAGTTCGTCATCGACTTTTATTTCTGCTTTAAAAATGTTTTTTGTAAATACAAAGATCATAACAAATTGCGTTTTTTGGCATATACCTATCTGAAATAATTCTTTTTAATTCATGCATGGAACCAGTTTATAACCAAGTTGTTTGGCTCTATTTTTAATATTTTTAATGGCTCTTTGTTTGGTTTGAGTTGTCAAATAATCTTCTCCAAGATCCTTAAAGGTAGCGCCATGTTTAATGATATTATAAATTGCCTTTGAGATCCTGTGTGCTATTGCAACAATTGCTTTTTTAGCACCACGTCTGGCCTTTAATTTGAAATATTTAGCTCTGTAATATGAGCCTTTTTTCTTGATTGCTGCCCATGCAACTTCGATCAATATTGTTTTGAATGGATGACTTCGCACAGAAGACCTGCCACTTTTTCTTTTGCCGGCGCTTTCATTATTGCCGGGACATAACCCGGCCCAGGAAGCAAGCGCAGCCATACAGATAAAATCATCTAAAATAACTCCGATTTCGCTAACGATTGACTGGGCAGATTTTTTATTGATACCTGGAATTTCATCCAGACGATCTAATAAATTCTGATGTCCTGCTGTAAGACTGTTTAACCTTTTGGTTATTTCAGTGATTTTTTGTTCAAAGTTTGTAATGATCTCCATCATACCGATTAATTAATCGGTTTAAACCACTACCTTTGGTAGTGGAAAGATAAAAAGGTTTTACCGTTGTAATAATTGTTCAGTACAAATGTACCTCCCTGGAAGGATACAAAATAGGAGGTACATTATGAAAGAACGTGAATTTAACAAGTTATCGCATACGATTTATGAATGTATGTACCATGTAGTGTTTTGCCCGAAATATCGCAAGAAGATTTTGCAAGATGATATAGCAGAGTATATTAAACAACAGATATATATTTTATGCCGTCAAAAAGACTTGGTAGAAGTTTTAGAATTGAATGTTCAAGTTGACCATGTTCATCTCATAGTCTCAATTCCGCCTAAGTATTCAGTATCAGCTTTTATGGGATTTTTGAAAGGAGAAATAGCATTAAGACTTTTTCAAAAATATGATAGAGTTGGCAAGAAGTTTTGGGGGCGGCATTTTTGGTCTCGTGGATATTGCGTAAGTACTGTTGGATTGGATGAAGAGCGGATAAGAAAATATGTAAAGTGGCAAAAGAAGAAAGATAAAGAGATTGAAGACAAACAAAGAAAGTTATTTGAATAAAAAACATTAAAAATATCGCACCTTCCAGGGCGAATAAAACATGCTACCGCCTCTGGCGGTAGTAATTTGACTGAAATCGATGGTGATCTTCAAAAAATCCATGAATACTACTGTGCAGTTCATTAGATTTTGATTTTAGTGTCCCCTTAGCATTCTTCTTGATATTTGCTAAACTCAATTCAGATTCATCACATAATAAAGAAATCAGGTTGCGTCCTGTAACACCAAATAAATCAGACACGACAGAATCAATCTTAATA
>Ga0255406_1037_pt1 | contig 10450 bp, 9 predicted proteins | sample ANMaggSeSYBR01F8_FD_182124 | JGI IMG/M metagenome (GOLD analysis project Ga0255406, IMG submission 182124) | Sediment cell enrichment communities from methane seep in Santa Monica Basin, California, United Staets - ANME aggregate JGI... | ecosystem: Environmental > Aquatic > Marine > Cold seeps >...
AGCGGGAGATTGCTGCGGATCTGATCCGTGAGGCAGCGCTTAATAATCTCCATGACGAGATACCACACGCGATCGCTGTACGTATTGATGAATATAAGGAAAGGGATCAAACAGGGGCGTTTATTGCCGCTACAATATTTTTGGAGAGGGATTCACAAAAAGGCATCGTGATTGGTAGAAAAGGCGCTAAGCTCAAGGCGATTGGGACAGCAGCTCGCAAAGCGATTGAAGCCATGTCTGGACGCAAGGTGTTCCTTGACCTGCGCGTGAAAGTTAAAAAGAATTGGCGCACTGATCCGGTATTCCTGAAACAAATGGGGTATTCAAAGTTTGGAAAGGATTAGGTGCTCAATTTCTGGTTGTTTCTAACGATACTGTTAATCGCGGCTAACTGGACTGCGGTTTGGCGGGGATGGCGCAAGGTTAACAGTTTCACCAAACCGACGGTGTTGTTCCTGATGTCCATCTGGTTTTGGACTGTTTCTGTGCCTGAGGGTCCTGCACTCTGGTTTGGGCTGGGTTTGTTCTTCTCACTCCTTGGTGATATTTTCTTGCTGTTTTCTCATCGATATTTCATCTATGGCTTGACAGCTTTTTTCATTATGCAGGTGGCATATATGATTGGTTTTAACTGCTGCCTGCCGCCGATTTCAGCGCCATTCTGGTTCTTGTTAATAGCTCAGATTTGTGTGTGGGCAGCCATAATTAAGGTGTTGGTAAAAACACTTTCCGTGAAACCGACCCACCGGAAAATGATATTTCCTGTGGTGATTTATGCTGCGGCGCTCAATGCGATGCTTTTCTCTGCCTTATGGACGCTTTTCCGTTCGGATTGGACGGCATTGGCTTCCGGTCTGGCGGCCAGCGGTGCGCTGTTGTTCTTTAGCTCAGATATACTCCTGGCGCTGGACCGGTTTGATCATCCCTTTCCCCATGCGCGTCTGTGGGTGCGGATCACCTATCATCTTGGGCAGTTGGCGTTGGCAGCGGGCGCGGCCCTTTATGGGCAGCATATTGGGATCAGTCTCTTCTGAGCGGTTGGAATCCTGCTCCCAGGGCTTCATTCACTTGCCCGATTACCATGAACGCTTTTGGATCTGCTTCGCCGACGATTGCTTTAAGGACACTAATTTCTGATCGGGTGAGCACACAGTACAGCACCGGGCGGGATTGGTCAGTCCAAGCGCCAGTACCGGGTAGAATTGTCACACCGCGCTCTAAAACATTTAATATCTGACCGGAGACTTTATCCGGATGGTTTGTGACGATCATTACCATACGGAGGATATTATTTCCTTCGGAAACCAGCTCGGCAGTCAACCCGCTGATGTAAATTACCACCAACCCATACAGGGCGCGTTCCCACCCAAAGGCGAATCCGGAAGCGAGCACAACCAGCCCGTCGGTGATTAAATATGCTTGGGAAATGGAAACACCCTTTTTGTGGCTGAGGATGCGCCCTAAAATATCTGAACCTCCGCTGGTCCCGCGCCCCCGGTACACCAGTCCCAGTCCGACTCCCAATGTGACACCGCCGTACAGGGCCAGCAGAAAGATGTCGTCTGTGAAGCCTTGCGCGGGTAAGAAGAAAGCCAACCCATCGGTGAAGATTGAAAACAGGGTAACCGCAGCGGCGGTGCGCACGGCAAAACGCGTGCCGCCCAGGTAGCGCCAGCCCAAAATGAATAGCGGAATATTGCCGAGAAAGACCATCACACCAATTGGCCAGTTTGTGTAAAACTGGATGATCTGTGCGGCACCGCTAATTCCTCCGCTGACCATCAGGCCTGGTATGAGGAATAACCGCATTGAGACCGCTTGGACCAATGCTCCTAAAATGATGAATAAGTAATCGGCGATCGCTTTTCGACTCGCGAAGATCTTTTTCACAGATTTCACCCTTGATTTGTTTGAGTTTATTAATTATACGTGGGAGTAGGCCAGTTTATCCAGTGCAAGGCGGCAGGTGAAAAATGAAATTATGTCATTCCTTAAAAAAATGACACCTTGAATTCACAACAAGAAATCGTTAAAATAAAATTGAGGGACAGCGAATCTCACATTCACCTGTATATAGGTGTCGGAAGATGATGAGAACCTTCTAATAAAGGTTTCGTGCGCTGTCTCTCAATTTGTGTGAAGTTAAAATTAACCAATGAGATCGCATTTTCCACTTGAGGAATTTACAGAAAAGATTTTTAAAAATCGGTTAAATTTAATCTAATCCGCTTCTTGACCGTTATCGTGAAAATGGTAAAATAGAGACCGTGCGGGCGTCGCCAAGTGGTAAGGCATCAGCTTTCCAAGCTGACATCCGTGGGTTCGAATCCCACCGCCCGCTCTTTTTATTTTAATAAACGCTTAGAACGCCTCTAAGAACTAAAGACAAGCCAGGAGGTGTTTTATTGTGAATACTCAACCGCAAGTTGAGAAAAAATGGGCATTAGATTCAACACTTTTATAAGATGCCGATAATGTGTGGTTTTTACCACCAGAAAAAGCAATTATTTGGAGCCAAAAATATCAACTTGCATCTATGCTATACGCAAGGTTTCTTTGAGTAATTACTATTTTTTAGAAATAATTTTTCGTTAGATTCAATCCTAACGTTTTTTTATTAATGCCTGTTTTTTGCTTTTGAATATCACTATATTAATTAAGGATTGCGATTATTAAAACTATCAATGTAATTTGGGCAATATTTGGTTATCGAAACCATTTCACATCAATAGAAGTTTATAAATTTTAAGAAAAATTAAGGAAGCCAATTCTGAAAACCGTCATCAACCTGGTTATCTGATAATTTTATTTCCTCCTTTGTATCGATATTCATAATAAACATTTCATGGTCACCATCTCTATCTGATGAAAATACAATCCATGAATCATCAGGAGACCACCTCGCGGTAAATTCATCGGCAGGGTGGTTGGTAAGTCTTTTTTCCTCTTCAGTTTCCGGATAATAAATATAAAGGTTTAGATTTCCATCTCTATCTGAATGGTAAATTATTTTATTTCCATCATTAGACCAAGATGGATATCTATCGGTTGAAGTATTGTTTGTGATTTTTATATCTTTTCCAGAACCATCGGATTTCATGTAATAAATATCCCAATCCCCATCCCTATCAGACATAAAGGTAATATATTCGCCATCCGGAGACCATGATGGATGTTCGCTATTTCCTTTAGCACTTGTTAATTGTTGTATCGAAAATTCTTCTAAATCAATTACGAATATTTCCAATTCATAAGGGTTAAGGTTTTCTACTAAAGAAGTTCTATTTGAAGAAAAAGCCAGTTTTTTATCATCAGGAGACCAAAAAGGGTAAACTTCGACAAGATAATCATCAATTCTTTGTTGACCAACAAACATTTGGATATTTGAAATTTTTTCTTGGTTTTCCCCATTTATATCCATAATCATGATTTCATGTTTGCGGAAAGGTTCTTCATAATAAGTAGCCCCACTATCTTTTGAAAGCACATAAGCAATTTTTTCTCCGGAGTGTGATGCGACTGGAAAAATAAATGATGTTTTTTCATTACTATTATTTGTCAATTGGATTCTTTCAAGAGTTTCGATATTTGTAATAAAAATATCTTCGCCTAATGTCTCATCAACTTTTACGGTAGAATGTAAGATTTTTCCACTACTTCTACCCAAAGGTGTCGGAGCAATTGTTGGAGTTGCTTTTGCCTGTTCAGTTGCGGCGACATTAGTTTTTTCATAGATAGCAGCGAGTTCAGTTCCTGCTGGTGATTCGCTGATTGTGGGTTGAAAACAACCAGTAAGTAAAGGTAAACTCGAACATAGTAAAAATATATATCTTTTTTTCATTATCCCTCCAACAACACAATATATTTACATACTACAATTAAACTCAAGAATGTCAAATGTAATTCTCTATTTCCACCTATCTTTTGCCCATGTTTTAATATCTTTGTAAGTCCAATCGTTGGACAATTTTTTCTTCAATTTTTTCCCCGGCCAACTAATTTAGACCGATATCTGCCATTCTTTGTATCTGGAACCACAAACTTATCCCAAATGAATTTCCTAAATTCCTCAATCGCAACTTTATTGTTTAAAGATGAAAGTTATTTCTGTTTCTTCGCCCAGCTGTCGATGGTTTTCTCGACCGATTTCTTCAGTCCAGAAATATCCAATGGTTTGCCGGATGGGGTAACAGGGGCAGGATCAGGGGCCGCCGATGCGGCAGCTTTTCCATAAGCGAAATCATTAAGTTCTTGAAGCGTGCCGTTGAACCAGTTCAGGTCGATGCTCTTGCTTTCCGCGCCGTGTGCCAGCCCATCGCCATTGGCGCTGTACTGCCAGAAGGTCCAGGTTTTCCCCATGCCAGACCACGGTTGGATGTCCATTGGCTTGGATACGCCAGCCTGATAGGTTTTAAAATAATGCGCTATCCACAGTGGGTAATAAGCCCATTTTTGCTCAAATTGCTTGGTGATCTTGTTGCGCCCATGGATTCTCCAGTAACCTGGTGAGGTGTAGATCATTGGCCTGCGGTTAGTCTTGTTTTCGACTTCAACCAGGAATTGCTCCAACAGTGAATTGGATGGATAGCGGCTGCCTTTGCGGGGCGCCTCAAAGTCAGCGACAGGCGGCAGTTCGCCCGGATCATCATAGAGAAGATCACTGAACATACGTGCCTGGACAAGACCGGATAGGTCCCAACGCAGGAAGTGGTATCCTCCGCGCAGCAGTCCGGCGTCTTTGGCGGATTTCCAATTGTATTCAAAGTCCCGGTCGATCCCGCCGCGTTCGGATACCTTGATGAACACGAACTTAGCGCCTTGATCAACGGCTTTCTTGAAATTCATTTTCTGCGGCGTGGATTTATCATCCTGCCAATGGCTGATATCTATTCCTTTTATCATGTGTATAATCTCCTGACTATAATTATACAGAATATTAACAATAAATCATCATCAAAAAGAACATTTAGTAAAATTAATTAGAAGAAAATCATTGGAGGTACGCATGGATATGAAAAAATTAAACGTGGGCTTGGTAATTGCCCGTCCGGTCAAGGACAGTGATCATCCCCTATCCGAATTAGAAAAATTCACAGCGGATAAAAAGGCGGACATCATTCTCTTCCCGGAAGACCATATATATTCAGAAAAATTACCTGATCTGCAGGAGATCGCGAGAAGCAAAAAGAAGTGGATCGTGAGCGGGATGGAAGACCGGGATACGGGTGGAAATAAGTATAAACATGCTGTGATCGTGAACCCGCAGGGTGAGATCGTCGGGCGGCACCGCAAAACTTCGCTTACCTATGATGAACTGTCCAAGGAATTCAGCCACGGAGATACCATCCAGGCAGTAGAAACTGATTTCGGTATGGTTGGTGTGGCAATATGCTATGAAATGCATTTCCCGGAGGTGGCACGGATATACGCGCTGCAGGGGGCCAAGATCATTTTTAATCCGGTTGGCACTGGTATGTGGCATGATACGCAGTTCCAGCAGTGGAATGGGGTTGGGCGTACGCGCGCCAGTGAGAATGGGATATTTACCGTTGGCTGCAGTCACCAGAATGATGCGGTTCCCTTCGCTTACGCCTATGCTCCCGATGGGGCCTGCCTTGTCCAAACGCGTGATGCCAACCGTATGGTCACTGTCACATTGGATCTTTCTCTGTGCTTTGGTATGTTCCTTGAGCACCGTCAGCCGCATTTATATGCGAAATTGACTGAAGATAGAAAAAAGGACTGACAAAAGATGAGTTCAGGCGGGCTTTCTCTTGAATAGTTCTTCTGGCATTTTCTAAAAGAGAGGTATACACAACTCCACGGGTGACATTGTTCAAACCTTAATTTTTATTGTTAAAAATGGAGGCAGATAATATAAACCATCAAAATTGTTATGGTAATCTTCAATAGAATGTGGAGCTTGCAGGTCAAGAACGTTTGTAAAAGGATTTGCCTGAGCAGCAAGATTGCATAGGATTTCGGTTTAGAAAAAAATTCTGGAGCATAAAAAAATGATTTCAATAACCGTATTAAAATCTTGGAGGACAGCTTATCCCGGGGCGGTTGTGGGATTAATGGCTTTAAAGAATGTCGCCAACCCCGAGAAGAGTGATGCGCTAGAAAGCAAGAAAAGAGAGTTGGAAAATTTGCTTCGAGCCCAGATTTCCACTAAGTCAGACCTGGTGGCTCTACCAATCATCCAAGCATACAACGCTTACTATAAAGCTTTTCGAAAGAGCTACCATGTATTAAATCAGCTTGAATCAATTGTTTTTAAGGGAAAATCAATCCCTAACGTAATTATGCTTGTTGAAGCCATGTTTATCGCTGAGCTAAAAAACAAGGTATTAACAGCTGGGCATGACCTGAATGCATTGGAGTTACCCATCACGTTAGATATATCAAAAGGCCATGAGCGGTATATGATGATGAATGGCAGGGAACAATCACTAAAACCTGGGGATATGATGATGGCTGATAATCAAGGGATCATTTCTAGTGTGATATATGGTCCGGATAAGCGTACTCGAATAACACAAGAAACAAAAAATCCACTATTTGTCGTCTATGCTCCTCCTGGTGTAGGTGAGAGCCGGGTTATCCAGCATTTACGGGATATAAGAGGGTATATTGAGCTATTTTCTCCTGAGGTGGTTGTAGATTTATCTGAAACTCATGTTGCTCAGGAAAAATGAAAAAGAGCATCTCAAGAAAGATGCTCTTTATATATTTATAAATCTGAAAATCTATGGTGTGCAGTTGGCGTGGAAGTTAATTGGCCCAAAATACTGGTGGTTAGGATTGTCAATATAAATTTTCGCCCAGTAATCGCCGGTGGAGGTAATGTTCATTGTATGCTGAATGATCTTTGATCCCGCGCCGGTGAAATTGAGCGATTTTGTGGGTAAGGGGCATGCGTTAGTATCCTCCCACTTAAAGGAAACAACTCCAGCTGCCGATGTAGTGATCTCTGAACTTACGACCACATTCCCGGGGCACGCCATGTCGATCCATGCGTGCGGCATATAGAATGTCACACTGGTTACCGCAAACGCGGATGGAGGAGGTCCGACTGTGATCTCGACCCAGTATTTTCCAAGATTATCCCCATCGTCCGACTTGATGCGCCATACACCGGTGTAATTACCATTGCTGGCCGGGGCGGTCAGGTCGATCTCAAAAGAATAAGTATCACCTGGCTCGACCACGTGATCAAGCTTCATGGATGAAAGGCCATTCATCTGGTCGCCTTCTTCAAAGACGAACCTATAATCCGTTGTCCAATCGCAGGTTCCGTTGTTGCGAATTACCCATGTCTTGGTGAAAGTATCGCCAGATTGGTATATCGAGCCATCCGGGATGGTCTCACTGACAAATTTACTTTGATTGCAGGTATCCTCGTCATCATCTGGCGCGTCTGCATCTCCAGCGCCAGGATCGTCAGGGCTGGTCTCGTCGGGTGGGGTTTCATCGGTTTCGGGTGGGGCTTCGTTGGCTTCGGGTGGAGGAGCAGCTGCGGCAGTTTGTGTTTTTTGCAGTGCCTGCAATGTCAGCTCCGTCTTGATGTCTTCTTCCGAAGGTTGGCTGTCCTTAAGTGAAACACGGCATGCCAAACTGATAAATAGCAGAAAAGCAAGTAAAAACAATAATTGGTGGCGTTTTGTTTTCATTTTTTCTCCTTACATCCGTTGTAATAAATGTAGCATAAACACTTCACATATACTATAAGCAATTGAAATATTTAATATGAAGATATTTGATAGAAAACCTGATTATTGGCTATAATTTCTGCACACAATGGATATCAACCAGAAAAGAAACCTCCGTGTCATTGCGTTTGTCGGGATTATATATTTCGTTCTTTTCATCTTCCCCAATGCATCAACTATGGGATCAGATAATCCCATAGTGTATCTTCATACAGATGAGTTTGTGACTTACCCGATCGTTGAACGCATGCTTGAATTCGATCCGGATTTGAGTACAACATGGGGGCGCCTGATCATTTACGGAGATTATCATTATGGTTACCCATTTTATTTTCTATCCATGCTCACGCTGCTTCCCCTGCGCCTTATCCAGGGTGCTGGTTTTTATGATCATACAGAAATAAATATACTCATTCTCCGCCAGGTTATCAGTGTGCTGCCGATAATCCTGGCAGCAGGGGCGTTGACATACGTGATCACGCGTTTTCGAAAATTATGGACTTCGCTTTTCATATTCTTGTTCATACTCACTATTCCTGCGGTAGTACGGAACAATATGCACTGGTGGCATCCGGATGCGCTGATGGTGTTGGCGATCGCGCTTACATTTCTTTTTCTGGACCTGGACGGGTACCGATTGGGAAAATATTTCCTCCTCGCAGCCGCGGCCTGTGGAATGGCATCTGCAATCAAATTGATGGGTTTTTTCTTCTTTCTAACCATTCCGGTTTATCTGCTGCTTGCCTGGCGGCGGCGTGGGGTGGAATTTAAAAAAATCATCCTATCGGGTGCGTTGTTTGTGGTGGTCATGCTGCTCGTGATCGTGCTCAGTAATCCTTTTCTATTCTATAAAGGTCCGCGTGAGGAAATGCTTGCCACCCAATCTCAAAAAACAATTGCATTATCAGAAGGATACACTCACGAAGAATCCCTATATTATTCCCTTGGGCCTGAATACTGGCGCTGGACACTAACTGTCTCTTATGGTGATCCCTGGTTTCCTTTGATGTTATTTCTGCTGCTAGGATTGGCAGCTGCTGTTATTCCCGGTCGGGATATTTACCGGCTGCTGTTCGCATGGATCATTCCGATAGGGATTTATTTGATGTGGTTTGTTGCGCCCAAGCCGGATCATTACCTGCTGCCGCTGTTAATACCTCTCTATGCGACGGCTGCCAGTGGTGTTGAAATATTAATCATAGGGTTGACCAGCGAAAAAAGGTGGACGCGGTGGGCGGCGTACGCGGGTTGCGCGGTTTATTTCCTGATACTTCTTGCCCAGTGTTTTTTTCAGATATCAACGGATATCCATCAATACACTGCATACTTTAAAATGGTTTAAACCAGTTCGAATTCGCTTATTTATGTGCGGTTTGGTGGGATACAATTTTAACTAAATCAAATATTATTTTCAGGAGAGCATACTTATGAAGAAAAGAACATTGTCCTTATTAGCAGCTACTATCATCGTTGGGTTTCTCTTTTCTGCCTGTAGTTTGGTTGACCTTTTTTTGGGGGACAGAAATGAGAAATTAGTGGGAGATGCGGTTCCCTCTGGCCCGGTGCTGATCACCGGCGGATTTGAATACACTAATGATTTTGTGGTTGAAACGTACTACGTGGCACATGCTGTAGGCCTTCTGGATATGACTGGATTTGTCCTGCGTGATAAAGAATGGGAATTACCTGTAGAAAGCCAGGTGCTGGGTTATATGGACTTGGATGCGGAGAATGACAGTGCGACGTATCGTTTATCTCTGCCCGCAGTTCCGGCAGGGGAGTTTAACGATGTGGATAATGACAACAAGGAAGAAAAAGGGCTGCAAATATTTACAGTGGCATACAATCCGAATCTGACTGGCGGTGTTTTTTCTGAAGTATGCTCTCCTGAAAATAATATTTGATTTAGTTAAAATTGTATCCCACCAGATTCCGAGAATAAGGATGAGGTTAAAGGCGGTAAATTGGTTATCTGGGCGGCAGACAGCGGCCAGGAGTTCCCCAGTGATTTTGGGGCGGATGGGCTGCTGTTCACCAAAGATGATGCTGTGGTACCTGTCCCTGCTGGTTATTCAGTGGTTGACCTGGACCGATCACCCTTTGTTTTCATAACTGATCAGGTGGTTGATATCACCTTATATGAGCCAGATGACATTGCGGTTAAGGATTTCTCTGATCTTTCATACACCGAAGCGTTTGACGCTTTGTTTGAAGTGGTGCGGAAAGAATACGCGTTTAATGGATTTGAAGAGAAGCAGCCCGACTGGGATGCGGTTTACGCAAACCTGCAGCCCAAGATTGCCAGAGCTGAGGATGAGCAGGACGCGTATGGATATTATCTGGCGCTGCGTGAATTCAGCATGGTTTTTAACGACGGCCATGTGGGTGTCAGCGGCGGGAATTTTGACTATCAGTATAACGAGGATAATCTATTGGGCGGTTATGGGTTTGCGGTGCGTGAACTGGATGATGGGCGCGTGATCGTTGTGTTTATCCTGCAGGGCGGACCCGCGGATCAGGCCGGGATGCAGGTGGGAGCTGAGATCGAGAAATTCAACGGCGATCCGGTGGGGGACGCGCTGGAAAAAGTGCAGCCTTTCCAGCCTCAATCAACCGATTTTGGTAAACGTTTTGAACAGACGGTTTTTCTTACGCGGGGCGGCATTGGTGAGTCCGCGTCAGTGACATTCAAGACCCCGGGCGTAGGAACCACGACAGCCCAGATGGTTTCGATTTAT
>Ga0255406_1039_pt1 | contig 10266 bp, 8 predicted proteins | sample ANMaggSeSYBR01F8_FD_182124 | JGI IMG/M metagenome (GOLD analysis project Ga0255406, IMG submission 182124) | Sediment cell enrichment communities from methane seep in Santa Monica Basin, California, United Staets - ANME aggregate JGI... | ecosystem: Environmental > Aquatic > Marine > Cold seeps >...
AAAAGTTAATAAATATGCTGTCGGTGCTTTTAATGCAGATAACTTGGAAATGGTCCAAGCGTTCATTTCGGCGGCTGAATCGATGCGGTCACCATTGATCTTGCAGGTGAGCTTGGGGGCAATTAATTATTCAGGTCTGGGCTCAGTTGCAAACATTGCGATCTATGAAGCAAAACACGCATCCATTCCGGTAGCTGTTCATCTTGACCATGTAAAAAGCTATAACCAAAACGTACATGCATTACGCGCTGGTGTCGGTAGCCTTTGCATTGATGCAGCTGACCTATCTTTCAAAAGCAATTTAGCGATCACAAAACAAATTTGCGAATTAGCACACATTGTTGGATTGGACGCTGAAGCAGGACTTGGTTATGTGCCAGATTCAACGGAAGATCCTTCTGAGGAAGAAATTGCCAAATATAAGACGGAATTAAAACAGGCGCATAGATTTATCGAAGAAACAAAGGTTGATTTATTGGCCGTGGCTGTTGGATCAATGCGAGGTATGAGGGAAAGAGTTATCAGCCTTGATCTTGAACTCTTGGAAAGTATCAATAAGGCACTCGATATCCCATTAGTATTACATGGGGCTTCTGGAGTGAGATGGGAGAGCATTCAGAAAGCTATTCAGCATGGAATCTGCAAGGTGAACATTGCCTCCACTTTTGATAAGTGTTTTGTCAATACAATTCGACACAAAATATCACAAAATCCCGAAGAAATGAATTTTCGAAAAATCTTGAAACCAGCCAGGGATGCAGTCCAAAACAAAGCATGCGAAATATTCGCAAAATTAGGCTCGAGCAATCAATATTAATGCATTAAAAGGAGAAAAACTATGGCTAAAGAAATTACAATAAGCGTAATTAAAGCGGATGTTGGAGGTCTTGCCGGGCATTCTGCCATCCACCCAGATATTCCAGAAATCGCAAGTAAATGCTTAGGCGATGCTGTCAATAATGGGGTTTTAATTGACGCACATGTCGCATGGGTCGGGGATGATCTGCAATTAATCATGTCTCATGACCAAGGGGTGGATAGCCCAGTAGTCCATAAACTTGCCTGGGACACATTTCAAAAAGCGTCAAAAAGGTCTGCTGAGCTTAAGTTATGTGGAGTAGGACAAGATTTTCTATCCGATACATTTGAAGGCAATATCCGTGGTTTAGGACCTGGTTTGGCTGAAATGCATTTCGAGGAGAGAGAAAATGAAGCCATTATAGTTTGGATGGCGGATAAAACCAGCCCAGGTGCTTGGAATTTCCCATTATATAAAATCTTCGCAGATGCATTTAACACAATTGGCTTAGTCATAAAACCAGAACTTGCGCAGGGATTTCGATTTGAGGTACACAATATCCGCAAGAGAAAAAAAATATTATTAGACACACCTATTGATATTTATAATTTATTAGCGCTTATTGGTGCTTCGGGAATTTATGTGATCAAGGCGGTATATACTAAGGCAAATGAGATTGCGGCAGTTTCCTCAACCGATTTATTGAATCTTGAACGCGGAGTGCATGTGGGTAAGGAAGATCCTGTTTGCATCATTCGTGCCCAATCACAATTTCCGGCGGTTGGAGAAATCATGGAACCTTTTGCGATGCCGCACCTTGTGGAAGGTTGGGAAAGAGGGGCACACTTTGCGCCCTTGATGCCAGTAGCACAAAGGGATGCCCATCCAAGCCGCAGTGATGGCCCCCCACGGGCTGTAGCGCTTGGATTTCAACTAGCAAACGGCAAACTAGTTGGTCCGAGAGACTTATTTGATGACCCTGGATATGACCATGCGCGAGAGGAGTGCAACCAAATCGCAAATTATTTACGTAGATTGGGACCTTTTGAACCTTCCAGGTTACCGATGGAGGCCATGCAATACACAACTTTACCGCAAATACTTGATAAATTAGAAGAAAGGTTTGAGGAAATTAAATAATCAAATAAACTCAGATGATATATACTTTTACTGCAAACCCATCCCTCGACAAGTTATATATACTTAATCGCCTATCTATAGGCCAATACAACCGGGGGCAAGTCGTGCAATATGATCCGGGCGGCAAGGGTATAAATGTATCAAGGTGCCTTAAAGAATTAGGGGATGAGAGCATCATCACAGGGTTTTTCGGCGGCAGTACCGGAAATTTTCTTATAGATAACCTACAATCACAGGGTTTTGAAGTTGATCCGATAAGAATAGAAGGGGAGAACAGAAGCAATATCACCCTGATCGAAAATTTCAATGGGCAAATGACAAAATTTAACGAGTTTGGGCCAACCGCAAGTATCAAGGCCATGGACTTACTTCTCGAAAAAGTAGAAAACAGGACGGAAAAGGGAGATGTCTGGGTTCTATCAGGCAGTATATTACCAGGCCTGCCAAATGGATTTTATGCTATTTTGATTGAAAAAATCCATGCGTGCGGCGGCTTAGCATTTTTAGATGCCAGTGGTATGTGGTTAATATATGGTTATCAAGCCATCCCATTTCTTGTTCGCATCAACAGAAGCGAAGCGGAAACAGTTATTGGTAAAAAATTAATTTCAAAAGAAGATGTCTTTAACGAGATAAAAAAGTTTCAAAAAAAAGGTTTAGCTATCTCTGTAATAAGCCTAGATGCAGAGGGTGCAGTGTTTGCTGATAAAACAACTACTCTCGAGGTCACCGCGCCAAATGTTGCTGCGAAGACAGTTGTAGGTGCTGGTGATGCGATGATGGCCATGATTGTTCACGGATATTTACATGAGTGGCCTTTTGAAAAAATAGCAAAATGGGGAGTTGCAGCCGGCAGTGCTAGTGTAATGAAAGACGGCACTTCGATTGCTGAATTTGAATTAATCCAAACTCTTGTTGAGAAAGTAGACCTAAAAGAAGTAAGTTAGATAATCTGTTTTTGTGTTTTTCCCAATGACATAGGAGATAATAATGAACAAAGAGGCGATTGAGACACTGAAAAATTCAAAAGAGAGAGACCATCACCCATTCTGGATTTGGGAATCGATAATGAGCACACCAAAAATGTTGGGGGAGTGTTTGGCAGAACCTGTATACAGTCAGATAAAAATTGTTGCCGACAAATGCGTGCAGAAGCAAGTAGATAAAATATTTTTATTGGGTACCGGATCATCCTTTTTTGCGACCGTAGCCGAAAAATTCGCGTTTGAGGCATATGCTGGGGTTCAAACTACCAGCTGCTTAACCACAGAATTTAGAGAATATCCGCCAATCAGTTTCGATGACCATTCTGCTGTTTTTTTTCACTCACATTCTGGTAGTACCAAAGGAGATCCTGAAACAGTCCAAAAAGTTCGTGATTTGGGTGGATATACAGTTGGCATTACAGATATTAGAGAGAGCGCTTTGGCTAAATGTGTGGATGATTTAATTATTGGTCCAGGCGGACCAAAAATAGAGCTCCCCGCAACACGTACATATTCAGCCACTGTATTCAGAATGATGCTGCTAGCGATTGAGCTTGGTAAAAAGACAAACTTTCAGGAAGCAGCTTTAGAAGGCGAAAAGCAATTAAAAATGATTCCAGATATATTAGAAAACATTGCACAGAAATATGCAGTGGAAGCGCCCGATATTGTTGATTCCTTAAAAAGCTGTCGGTCTTTCTTTGTTATTGGCTCCGGCCCAAATTTTGCGACTGCCGATGAAGGGGCGTTGGGTTTAAGCCAATCAAGCGGAGTTACTTGCCAGGCATTTCAATTAGAAAATTTCCTTCATGGGCCAATCCAAACGCTGCGCCCCGATATGGGTGTAATACTCATCGCTGCCCCAGGACCATTCCAAGAACGTATTCTTAATACAGCAAAAGCATGTAAGATTATTGGCGCAAAAGTTGCCCTGCTGTTGCCAGAAGGATTAAATCTCAAGCTTGATTGTGATATGTTGATGGAATTACCAGCAGACATACCGGAATTATTGACTCCATTACTATATATAACACCCTTGTGGCAAACCGCATATTATTTTTCTATTTTAGGTAAAGGAACCCATACAGATCGCCTTGCTATGGATAAACCAGAATTTAAGAAAGCTTTTTCAGTAATTATGGAAGGCGATAAAAGATTTGTTACGTAACAATTTTTTCTTTCCAATTATATTGTTTTTGAGAAATTAAGTTATGCAAAAGAATCCAGAGAAAATTAAATTAATTGTTTTTGATGTTGATGGAACTTTGGTTGATGATAACCAAAAATTAAGCCAAAAAACATTAAATGTTATCGAGAAATTGAATGACCTGGGTTTACTGATCAGTTTTGCAACAGGAAAAATCTTTCCTTCTGTAGAGGAACTGGTAAAAATACTTAATATCAAAACACCGATTATTTTAGCAAACGGCGCACTTATTCAAAAACCAAACGCTGATTTAATGATGGGCAAGTTCTTGCCGCTTGATGTAATTAATATTATCTTGAATGATTATAGAGAATTCGATGCGGACCTTGCCTTATTTACCCCCGATAGCGTTTTTGTTGAAAAGGAAACAATTAATACAGACCGCGTTAAAAATATATTTAAGGAAAAAGTTAGCGCTATAGGCAGCTGGCAGCAAGTTGTCAGTCATTTTCCTGTTGTTTGTAAAATGATTTTCATCAATCTCAAAAGCCAAAAAGCGATTGACCTCTTAACGAATTATCTGCGAGAAAATTTGGATGGGAAAGTTTCTTTAAGTACAGGCGCGCCAAATTCTATCGAGGTTATGCCTTTCGGTGTTTCCAAGAAATCCGGCTTGTTGCAGCTGATCGATTATCTAAAAATTCCATTAGACTCGGTGATGGCTTTTGGCGACCAGATAAATGATTTTCAGATGATCGAATGTGCAGGGATCGGAGTAGCAGTAGGTAATGCGATTGATGAAGTTAAGAATATTTCCGATTATGTAATAGGTACGAATAATCAGGAAGGTCCAGCAAATTTCTTATCAGAATATTTTTTAACATAGAATGTTCAAGTAAATTGCCCCTATTGAAAACACTTTATCAAGTCAGCGCGATAAGACTACAGACAGATTAACCGCAGTGATGGTCTTGCCCACTCCCCCTTTGTCGTTTGTGAAAACAATCTTTTTCATATTCCCCTCTGTTATGCAGTTTTGCAATCATGATTTGTGTGAAAAAACCACTTCATCTGCCAACGATATGTTGATTTAATTTTTATCCGCTGTATACTGGATATAAGGATCAAAAAGGGGGAAACGATGAGGTTTTCACGCAAACAAATCGTTGCGGGCAGTGCGGCGTTAATCCTTCTCACGGCAGCCTGCGCAATTTCATCAATTTTTGAGGGCGGGCTGTCGGAGGCCGAACAGACGCTGCAAGCCTATTACAAAAAGGATACGGCGTAACCGCTGGCTGCCGGGATGCGGATCTACTCCTTGTTGACAGCGGCATGCTGCCTGCTTTAGAAGCCAACAATCCGGATTGGTGTGATCAGGCACTTCAGGCTATGCGCGGTGATACAGTCAAATTGATTGCACGTCCGTAGGCCTGCTCCACCACCTGGTTGGATTCATTTATCCATATAGGAGAGCATATTGAGGTCCTTGTCTGTGGAACAGTATGTAGTTAGTTCTCTGAAAAACCTTCAGGATAGGCGACCCCAGTCAGCCACCCTAAATTATAAAGACTACTTTCAAGTAGCCTTTTTGTTTTGAGATATTTATAAAATTGAATAAATTGAGTACCTGACTTCGAGTCAGAGAGCTACACTCAAAGAATATCTCGCGATTGCGAAGTTTTCCAAGGCAGGTACAAGAGGATCTAGGGACTATATATGCTGGTTTTGACGTGCTCTATTCATTGCTTCGATTGCCGTAAAATCTTCAGCCCGTCCTCTTTCATGGCGAACTCATAGCGCCGCGAAGAGGAGAAAGACATCTTCTTATCGACGGCTTTCATGAGAATCCACTGCAATGCGCTTTGCACTTCACTATCATTACCCATGCAAACTACCCAGATGTCTTTGCCTTTGGGTGTTTCCACCAGCAAAATATCATCAATGGCTTTTGAAAGGACTGGCTGCATTTTCAGGAGCTTTTCATAGAGTAGTTCAAGCTCTTCAGGTGAAAGTTTAAATGCAGCACCTTTCATAACAGACTTATAAGCCCGACTCGACTCTGGAAACTCAATATCCTGTTCAGAGGGAAATGGATGATTGCATCCTGGACATTCCCTCACATCAAAGTTTAAAAATGCATAGGGAATGGCTTTGTAATACAGACTTCTACACTTCGGACATTTGTAAAAATATTTCTCAACGCTGGAACGAGATGCGCTCTTCCCTACGGTTTTATCGAATGATATATATGGAAATTTCTGAGTACACGATTGACACTTTATGAAATATGGGCTCGAGGAAACACCTGTAGGTTCTTGCGTAAACGGCCCTTCAATTGAAGCACAAATTGAGCATATGATCGTCATTTTCTATCTCCTATTCTGCTAATATTATCAAAAACACCTTCAGATATGAGAAACTCTTTATCGCATCCAAGATAGATTACCAATAATTTATCCATATTTCCTTATGATAATTCATTATATAACTTAGTGTGTATCATACATTTTTTATCATGAATTATTCTGCAAGTTTTGAGTCGCCTTTCCTGTTTTCGTGTGCAATTCGTGTGCAATCCCTGTGGAAACAATGGACGCTGTGATACGCTGTGGACAATACCGCACCTGTCTGTGGAACAGAATATTGCGGGTTCAACCCCCATCAGCCACCCATAGGTATTGAGGTTTCTAACAAGCAGCCCTGAAATTTTTATGGCACTGAAGAATGTCAAAAGGGAGCTGATTGACAGGCATCAATTAGTCTGCACTCTCCTTGAGGGCAGCACGGAACCCGAACTGAGCCTCACGCGAGAAATCAACAGAGGTAAGGGAGAGGGTGATTGAGGTTGGAGTCGTCGGCTCGTAGGATTCCGGGGGGACAGCGGTGATCGTGTAGTCCCTCGCGGCACACTCGCCCGGTGCCCATGTGTTTATTATGCAATAGCCATCCTCATTGCTGGTGCCTGGGTACTTTGATAACACAGAAGCAAATTGGCCGTCTATACGGAAGACAACACCCTCCAAAGATGGTTCTGAAGGATCCCAAAAGCCGTTGCCATCAAGATCCTGCCAGGCTGAGAGATGGAAATCAACAAAACAGTCAGCGAGGATCACAGGGGACGATATGTCTTCGTCTTGAGAAAATTGTGAGCAGGCTGTTATAGCAAAAATCAACGAGACTGCAATTACGATTTTTCCATATGTTTTCATTTTTATCTCCATAGACATTATTTTGGGAAGGAATTTACTCTTGTCCATCAGCTTGTGTAACTGGCAGCCTGCATCATTATTATATAACTATAATGAGCAAGCAAATCAGGGTTCTTTTTGAAATTTTCACAATCAATCTTGCCAAAAATCCCTATTTACCCCTAAGACGGAGTCTTTCAATCACAGGTTATTCTGCTGCTCATAACATCAGACCACAATCATCGCTGTGCTTACATACACTTATCTTGACGTGCTGAAAATAGATGTCCGCCGCGTGATTCCCTTCTTTGAATTCCTGTTCTGGGTTTCCTGTGATGCTTCAGTCCAGCATTTCGTCCAGTTAGAGAAAGAAATGATCTTTTGGTACCACTCGGTGATAGATTTATTCCCCATAAAAAGTACCCTTGTCTGTTTTGATGAAGTGTTCGCTGATTACATCTGCCTCTCTAATTTAGATTTGAAAGGATTGAGTAAAAGTTCCTTTATCTTGTCAATTTTGTCATTTGTTTTTCAACATTCCCATATAAGATTTGACAAAAGGATAATAAATAGCTATAATCGAGAATATATACTAATATATAGCAACAATAACGAAAGATGGCGTAATGATAAAGTATAAAAACTTCACCGCTGTAAATGGCACAATCCCAGAAAAACATTTTGCCTGGCCGCTTTATGGAGGGGGGGTTGATGAATTAGGAAAGGGTGGATTGCCTGTTGAACGACCTGTACCTGCTTTTACTTCTGATGAATTATTGATGCGCATTGACGCTGTTAGTTTGTGTTATACCGATGTGAAAGAAATCAAGCAGGGCCCAAATCATCCTCGACTTACTGGGCGTGATCTGAAGATAAATCCGATTGTTCCTGGGCATGAGGTCAGTATGACTGTTGTGGGTATCGGCGATAATTTAACAGGCCAATATAAAGTTGGTGATCGTTATACTATTCAACCAGATGTGTGGGTTGACGGAAAGAGCATCCCATTTTGTTTTGGAATGGACGGTGGATATCGACAATACGCAAAGATAGGCAGGGAGATTCTGGAAGGGGATGCGGGAAATTACTTGATTCCGATTCCAAATGAAATGTCATATGCGGCAGCGGCGATTACGGAACCGTGGGCTTGCGTTGAGGCATCCTATAGGATGCAATATCGAGATGGATTTTTAAAAAATGGTTCAGTTCTGTTTTGTGGAACTGAATATACACGCCACGGATTCAGCATTGATAGTATGTTGGAAGGAGAGCATCGGCCTGAAAAAATTACTATCAGTAAAATTCCTGATGATTTACGCTCAATTATCATTGACTATTGTAAAAAGCATCAAATGGATTTTGTAGAAACCTCTTTGCAAAACCTGATGAAATCTAGCGAAAAATTTGACGACATACTATTTTTGGATTGTCCCTCAAATGTTATCAACGACGTGTCGGATAAATTAAAAAAGAATTCAATAATCGCTATCTGTAATAAAGAACCCCTTAAAGAACATATTCAAATAGACATGGGAAATCTGCATTATGACGACGTCGTTTATGTGGGTACTACTTCGTTAAATATTGATAGTGCTTATAAATCTCACCCCATTCGTACAAATCTTAAACCAGGTGGCAATGCATGGTTCTTGGGTGCAGGAGGACCAATGGGGAGGATGCATGTACAAAGAGCCATTGAACTTCACAGTAAGCCAAAAAGAATTTTCGCCACAAACCGAGGAATGAAGCGCCTGCAGGCATTACGTAAATCATTTTTAAATATTGCAAAAGAACAACAAGTTGAATTTATGGCCCTTAGTCCTAGAGAAGAAAATGAAGAATACACACGTTTCTTAGAGAAGATTTCATCAGAAGGTGGATTTGATGATATTGAAGTAATGATAACAAACGTGAAAGTTATTGAGGATTCCATGCGTTATCTTGCAAAAGAGGGTGTCCTTAATTTGTTTGCAGGAATTAATCGGGGCATAAAAGCGCAAATTGATGCTTGGAGCATATATGGGCCTAAGCAAAACCGTTTAATAGGGCACAGCGGATCTGGATTGGATGATCAAAAAGCGGTTGTGAATAGAGCAATTTCTGGAGAATTAAAGCCAGGGATTTCTGTGGTTGCCGTTGGCGGATTAAACCAAATTGCTGATGGTATCCACGCCATGAAGAATTGGATCTTTCCAGGAAAAATCGTGATCTTTCTTCACGTATTGGACTACCCCTTAACCGCTTTAAAAGATTTTAAACAGAAAGATGCTGAAGTATATGCTGCGCTCGGGGAAGGGGAAACCTGGACCAAAGAAGCTGAAGCCATTTTCCTAAATAAGGAGCTTCAATAACCTATGGCAGAAAAAAAGATCGTGATTTGGGGCGCTGGACGGATCGGGCGTGGCTTTGTCGGAGATCTTTTTTCTGAAGCGGGATACCAGCTCACATATATTGACGAAGCGCAAGCGCTTGTTGATGGGTTAAGGAAAGAGCAAACCTATCGAGTTATTCGGGCGGCTGGGGCGGATCAGATTAATACAGTTGATATTGTGGATTTCTCAATTATTCATATCTCTGAAATACATGCGATCAAGGAAGAGATCAACCGTACAGATCTTATTGCGCTTGCTGTATATCCTCGAGACTTTCGAGCAGTGGCTAAAATACTCCAAGGTCTCATTCTGACACGAAAGGAAAAACGAGGAGATAAAGCTACCTTTGACATCATTTTATGCACAAATTTGATCCATGCGGGCCCAAAGTTTGAAACATTCATATTGGAAGGGCTATCCGATTCGGATATTCAGTATTTTAAAGAAAAAGTTGGCATTATAGAAACGCTGGTTATCCGAATTTGCCCGAACCCGCCAGAGGATGTTGCTAAGGCACATCCATTTGTGGTATGGACGAATGGATATCCTGAGCTGCCCGTAGATAAGCATGGGTTCAAAGGGAATATACCGCCGATATCAGCTTTACGTATTGTTGAAGATATGCGTGTGGAAG
>Ga0255406_1040_pt1 | contig 10238 bp, 8 predicted proteins | sample ANMaggSeSYBR01F8_FD_182124 | JGI IMG/M metagenome (GOLD analysis project Ga0255406, IMG submission 182124) | Sediment cell enrichment communities from methane seep in Santa Monica Basin, California, United Staets - ANME aggregate JGI... | ecosystem: Environmental > Aquatic > Marine > Cold seeps >...
AATTAATTCTTGAGATTATCGACTCGTGTTTTTTTGCGAGGGTTGTTAAATTAAACTTTGTTTGAAGAAAGGGATATTTCCTTTACATTAAAAAATTTGCGATTTATACTAATAAATAAGAATAACAAGGAGCAGAGAAATGGTAAAAGCCTGGGAGCTTGAACGAGAAATACGCATAAAAGCGGTACCTATGGATCGCCGTGTGCATGCGAGTGACTGGTTTGACTTAAGTATTTTAGATCAAGCGAATGATATGATGATGAAAATATTTTGGGAGTCGCACGTACCCGGGTCCGGGGCAGTAGAACACGCATACATGGAAATGATGCAGGCGCAGGAAAACAAAGGATATGACCTATCCAAGGCAATCCCGTTTTATTCAGAAGGTCTGCGTTTGTTGAAGAATGATGATATTGTCGGCTTACGGGCGATAACAACAAATTTGTTAGAGGCGGTTTATGCCGCACCAAAAATTGAAGATCATCCGTACCATACATATTCTCATCCTGCAAAATGGGATGAAGTTAAGAATGAGATGGGAAATGTAAACCATGAGAACAAAATGGGATCTGTTAGTGATTTGGAAGACAAGATTTACTATGGTTGGCTGGGCCAGTTAGCTGGTGGGTCTTTTGGGACTGCGATTGAGGGTTATACCGGAGAACAAATTGCCAAGGTCTACGGAGATGTGTCAACGTATATAACCGATCCTGAAACGATGAATGACGATGTGGTTTATGAGTTGATCTTGCTGGATGTCTTTTCAGAAATGGGTAGAAAAATCTCATCAAAAGAAATTGGATTGGAATGGGTAAAACAACTATCTTTCGGATGGTCAGCGGAATGGATTGCTTTGCAAAATTTGCGTAATGGATATCTGCCGCCCAAATCAGGAAGCCTCCGCAATCCCTTCTCTGATTGGATTGGAGTTCAAATGCGCGGGATGATCTGCGGAATGCTGGCCCCTGGTTGGCCTATGGAAGCCGCACGCTTAGCACACGTGGATGGTGTTGTGTCACACTCCGCGAATGGTGTCTATGGAGGAATATTTGCCGCAGTATTGGCGTCACTGGCGTTTGTCGAAGATGATCATAGAAAGCTCGTGCTTTCTGCCGCAGAATATATTCCTAAAGGGAGTGAATATAAAAAATGCTTGGATTATGTTCTGAAGACTGTTCAACAAACTGATAAACCAAAAGATGCGTTGGAATTGTTTGATGAATATTTCAAGAAATATAACTGGATTCACGCTTATCCCAATATGGCAGCTGATGTATTGGCATTGTGGTTTGGGGAAGGGGATATGACGCACTCTTTCTCACTTCTTGCGAAAGCCGGTGTGGATGTGGATTGTAATGCTGGATTGGTGGGTAACGTGCTTGGCATTATCAGCGGAGTTCCCGAGGAATGGGCTGGACCGATTGGAGATCTGCTGGAAACCTATCTGCCAGGTAAGGAACGCTTGTCAATTAAAAAAATAGCAGCATTAACTGCTGATCTTTCAAAAAAGACCAGTTAAATATTTGTCATTTGGTTGCAGGGCAAGGCTTTTAGGATAAAACATCAGCCATAATTATTATGGCTGATGTTTATTTAAATCTGAAAAGAAGATATTAATAGTTTGTTCGCCCTTTTGTAGGCAAGCTTTTCGCGGGAAAACATATCCAAAACGTTGTTATTGGCCAGGAATAGTTGATAAATGCGCGAAGAATAAAAATTGAGTGGTTGATAAATGGCATGAATTTCTTGGAAAAATGTTGTTTTGGAAGAGAAAACCAAGCTGACTTAGAAATATTTTTACAAATAGAGGGGAAAAGAAAGGATTAAACTCACCCATTTTGCTGTATAAACAGCTACGAATAAGTTGACAAAATGCAATGGCTGAATTATATTATTAATGTACTCTTGTTGGGTCAACCCATCAATATTCAAGGATGATGATGCAGCGAATTTCTCGTTCAAGTTATAAGCCAATATATTTGCAAATATGTGATCTTATACGTGAAAAGATAGATTCTGGAAAACTATCTCCTGGAAGTCGTGTGTGGTCAGAGAATGATATTGTTGAACAATTTCAAGTGAGCCGTAATACTGCACAAAAAGCGATTGAAACACTTGCCAATGAAGGGATTGTATCCCGGGTGCAGGGAAAGGGATCGTTTGTAGCACAGCCGAAGGTGGATTACGGGCTTCAGCACCTAGTCAGTTTTACTGAGGAAACTTTAGGGAAGGGGCTAAACCCATCTTCAAGGATCATTTGTTTCGACAGGGAGCACCCTGACCATCAACATGCTAAAAACCTAAATATCTCTGTGGATGACTGGGTGTATAGGTTAGAACGCTTACGTCTGGCAGATGAATACCCGATTGCTCACCAAATTTCCATTATCCCAGAAGAATTATGCCCAGGTTTAAAGCGCTATGACTTTTCAAAACAATCATTATATGACGTTTTTGAGAAGGAGTTTAATCACATGCTTTCATGGCAGAAAATTATTGTTAACCCGATTGTTGCTGATGATCGTATCGCTGAGATGTTCGGTATCCTTCCACACACACCGTTACTGCATACCGATTCAGTTTTATATTTAGCCGGGGGAACACCAATTGAGTCAAGCATGAATATATATCTAAGTGAACGTTATCAATTTACAGTATTTTCATATCGCAATGCATCATCGAAGAGGACAGAGGAAAAATGAAAATTGGACTTATTGGAAGCGGGGGACGCGAACACGCTATTGCAAAAACGCTATGCAAAGACCCACAGCGTGATTCTCTTTTCGTGTTTGGTAGTCATCTAAATCCAGGCATTCAAAAAATTGCCGAAGGTTCGTTTCTTGGTGATATGCACGACTTACAAAAAATTGATGACTTCTTTACGGCAAATGGCGTAGAACTGGTGGTTGTTGGTCCAGAAGTTCCGTTGATCTCAGGGGTTAGCGACCAGCTTCGCCCAAAAGGATTTAAGGTGGTTGGGCCAACAAAAGCACAAGCCCGGTTGGAGGGTGATAAAGTTTTCATGCGAGATCTTCTTCGCCGCCGCGTAAAAAAGGGTTCCCTGATTTGGCGGGAGGTAAAGGATGTTGCATCTGCGCAAGATTTCATTACCGAAGTAGGCCAAGTAGCGGTAAAACCTATTGGCCTCACGGGTGGAAAAGGGGTGTGGGTAATGGGTGTGCATTTTCATACGATGGAAGAAGCTTTGGAAAAAGTGGAATTTGCCCTCAGGCAAGATGGTGTTGTTCTTCTTGAGGAACGCCTGATCGGCGAAGAGTTTTCAAGAATGGCTTTTGTGTCTGACGGCAAGATTGCTCCGATGCCTGTAGCCCAAGATTTCAAATACGCTTTCGATGGTGACCAGGGAGGAATGACAGGTGGAATGGGTGCTTATACGATGGCAGATGGGGCAATGCCTTTTCTAAATTCAGAAGACTTAGAACAAGCGGATTCGATCCTTCAATCAACTGTAGATGCCATAGAGGCAGAATCTGGAGAAAGTTATCGCGGGTTCTTATATGGCCAATTTATGGCAACCGCAGATGGAGTGCGGGTGATTGAATATAATGTGCGCTTGGGTGACCCGGAAGCTATTAATATGATGGCCCTGCTTGAAACGAATGCAGTAGATTTGTTTGGGATGATTGCTGAAGGTGCTTTGGATGAAAGTGAAGTGTCGTTTCTTTCTCAGGCATCTGTTGTCAAATATCTTGTTCCAGCTTCTTACCCTGGCAGCGGCAATGAACATGTTGAAATTGATTTTAATGAAAAGGAAATTGAAAAAGCAGGTTTTTCGGTGATATTTGCTTCTATCGCACAAAAAGGGCAGACTATGGAAACCTTGGGCTCCAGGGCGCTTGCGATTGTTGGGCTGGGAGAGAGCGTTTATAATATCTCTGAACAAATAGAAACCCTGCTTGAACAAATTGAGCCCTCCACAATGCGGCACCGCAAAGACATCGGCGATGAGAATGTAATTCGCGAAAAGATCCAAAAAATGAGGAGCATACGAAACGAAGTTTTTTAATGATAAACAACAATGCTGATTTTAATTTGTTGGAGAGATTGACGGGATTGCCGGGTGTATCTGGGCGCGAAGAGCGAGTAGCTGATCTGATTCGTACGTCATTGCCCTCTAAAACCTGCAACTGCAGTCTTGATAACCTTGGGAACCTGATCGCACATATACCTGGCAAGGGAAAACGCGTGATGCTGGCTGCGCATATGGATGAGGTCGGATTAATTGTACAGCGCATCCTCCCCAACGGGTTCATAAAAGTGGAACGAATTGGCGGTACAAGCCTGCGCGCTTTACCCGGCAGCCGCCTTTCCCTGTGGACTTCAGAAGGATGTATTCCCGCTACTGCGGGAATTTTGCCCCAGCATTTGGATTCAAATGAACCCATGGATCTTTCAAAGATCTATATAGATATTGGTTCATCTTCAGATCAGGAAACAATAGCGATGCATGTTGCCCCGGGCGATGTGCTTACGTGGGATTCTCCTTTACGCTCTATTGGTGAAACAATCATCAGCGGAAAAGCTTTAGACGACCGTTTGGGATGTTACATTCTCATACAATTGGCGAAATTGCTTCAACCCCAGGAATTGAAATGTGACCTTTACTTAGCTTTTACCGTGCAGGAAGAGACGATGTTGATGGGTGGAGTGACTGCAGCAAATGCTGCATCACCTGAAATCATCATCGGGGTTGATGGCACATTGTCTTTCGATACTCCTGACTTGGAAGGATCACAAAGCGATATTCGCTTGGGAAATGGACCTGCGATTAAATGGATGGATGCTATTCGCGGAAAACTGGCGGCTTTTGTGCCAAATCAGAAATTAGCCCTGCATGTTCGTGAAATAGCACAAAGAAATAAAATTCCCTTGCAGGATGAAATCGTAACTGGGATAAGTACAACAATTACCCCTATGCTTTTTGCTGCAAAAGGAGCAGCGGGACTCGCATTATCTGTTCCTATACGGTATCATCATACGCCGGTTGAAACGGCTGATCTGCGTGATGTTGAAAATATTATTTTTCTGTTAAAAACATTATTAACAACTGAATTGTGATTATTATTTCGATGAATAGAAAAAAGGAAAGCAACCTGAACTATATAAGGATGAGTAAGAAATCAAATATTAAACGATATTATCTTACATATTTTGCAAACCATTCAAGCTTTATCGATGAATGATAAAAAAAGTATTATGGAGGTGCATTATAAGAAGTTGAATTTACGTATGGGAAGGGTTGGATGTCTGCAAAGACCATGCAGCCAGAAAAATTTTATTAAAAAACATAAAGGAGAAAAAATGAAAAACAAATTTCTATCAATATTAGGACTGTTGGCAATCACCGCATTGGTTCTAACTTCCTGCGCACCAGCTGCTGCAGAAGAAGCACCAGCCGCAGATGGTTCCCTCAAGGTCATTAACCTGATCAATGGTGTGCTTGGGGACAAATCCTTCTTTGACTCCGCAGAGCGCGGCGTGAAAAAGGCCTCTGAGGAACTTGGCATCGAATATAAGACTATCGAATTAGGTATTGACCCTGCAGCATGGGAACCTGGATTAGAAGACGCAGTTGAGAATGAGGAATATGATGTCTTCATCTTGGGCACCTGGCAGATGACTGAGTTCTTGGAGAAAATTGCGCATAAATATCCCGACAAGTATTTCTTCATTTACGATGCGCCAGTTAATCCTGAAAACTGCGAAGAGGGCTGCACGAATGTTTATGGTATCGCTTATTTGCAGAACGAAGGTTCTTACCTGGCCGGTCTATATGTTGGATTGATGACTGAAACCGGAATTGTTGGAGTAGTTGGTGGACAGGATATCCCTGTTATCAATGACTTCATCGTTGGCTATGAGCAGGGTGTGCTCGCTGCGGATCCTGACAATCAGGTTATCGTTAACTACGCTGGCAGTTGGAATGATCCCGCCAAGGGTAAGGAATTAGCACTGGCTATGTATCAGCAGGGCGCCGACTACGTTTTCCAGGTTGCTGGTGGAACTGGCGAAGGTGTTTTCCAGGCCGCGCTAGAAGTTGGCAAGTACGCTATTGGTGTTGATTCAGACCAGGCGCTTATCATTGAGGAAACCAAACCTGAATTGGCAGCAGTTATCGCAACTTCCATGATGAAGAATGTGGACAACAGCCTTTTCCGTGGATTGAAGATGCACTTAGACGGCACTTTGGTTTATGGCACAGCAGAAGCTTTGGGTGTCTTAGAGGGCGGCGTGGGCTTGGCAAAGAACAAGTACTACGATGAAATGACTCCTCAGGATGTCAAAGACGTGATTGCTCAAGCTGAGCAGGACCTGATAGATGGCAAGATTGAAGTTGCCACAGTATTCTAAAGAAAAATAAATAGATAAACCGTAGACAGAGGTTTTCATACCTCTGTCTACCCTCTATAACGGAGGCAATATGGCACTACTTGTTGATATGCGTAATATTGTAAAAGTATATTCAAATGGGGTGGTTGCAAATAACGGCGTCAACTTTCAAATTGAAAAAGGGGAAATTCACGCAATCGTTGGGGAAAATGGAGCGGGCAAGACTACCCTGATGAAAATTTTATACGGGTTGGAACAGCCTACCTCTGGGGAGATCTTTATTAAGGGCGAAAAGGTAGAGTTTAAAAACCCAATCAATGCCATGAAAAAGGGCGTGGGAATGGTGCATCAGAACTTTATGCAGGTGCCCTCTTTTACGGTCGCTGAAAACATTGTTTTAGGTAATGAACCAACCGAGCACTTATTTTTAGATAAAAAGAAATCTATTGAGATTACAGAGGAATTATCAAGGCGGTATGGTTTGTTTGTGGAACCTGCTGCTGTTACGGAAACAATAAATGTTGGTATGCGCCAAAGGATTGAAATCCTGAAAATTTTATATCTGGGTGTGGAAATATTGATATTGGATGAACCAACTGCTGTACTGACACCTCAAGAGACAAAAGACTTATTCGAAGCTGTCCGTGTGCTGGTAGAACAGGGGAAAACGATTATTTTTATTACTCACAAATTGCGAGAGGTAAAAGAAATTTCGGATCGGGTCACTGTGATGCGTAACGGAAAAATTATGGGAACGATGCAAACCTCTGAGGCTACTCGGGGGGGATTAGCGCGCATGATGGTAGGGCGAGAAGTGTTTTTGGATATCAAGAAAACCAAGATGAAGCGCGGTAATAAAAAGATGGTTGTAAAGGACCTCTCTTATGTTTCCGATACGGGGCGAACGATGTTACGCGATGTCTCATTTAATCTTTATTCAGGTGAGATTTTAGGTGTTGCTGGTGTTGAGGGCAACGGCCAAACTGAATTAGTAGAAGTCTTGACAGGTTTACGAATCCCTGCTGCAGGACAGGCAACTGTAGGAGGGGGAGTAGTTACCGGAAAAACCCCACGTGAAGTACGGATGGCAGGAGTGGCTCATATTCCTGAAGACCGTTTGACTAATGGGTTAGCGGTTAGCGCCTCTATCGATGACAATCTGATCGTTGATAGATTTTTTAATCCTCCTTTTCGAAAAGGTGTGACGATTGACTATGAAGAGATTGAAAAGAATGGGGAGGAAATGATCAAAGAATTTGGCATTCTTACCCCTAATGGGCAGCTGCCGGTATCTTCCCTTTCTGGCGGAAATATGCAGAAAGTGGTTGTTGCGCGTGAATTCTCTTCGGAGCCTAAAATCTTGGTTGCTGCCCAACCCACGCGGGGGATAGATGTTGGCGCTACTGAGTTTATTCGTGAGCAGCTTGTTCAGAAGCGAACAGATGGCGCAGCTATATTATTAATTTCTGCGGACTTGGCTGAAGTAATGAGTCTCTCCGACCGCATTATTACTATGTTTGAGGGTGAGATTACCGGTGTATTTCCTGATGCCTCGACCATAGAGGAGGATGAATTGGGTTATTACATGTTGGGGATTAAACGGCAGTCGAAAAAAGAGATGGAGGCATTGTTATGAGAAAGTTTTTCTCTAATCCAGCAGTTCGGGAGACCTTGCGAGTAATTATTGCTGTGAGCATTGCCCTTGCCCTAGGTTTCTTAGTTACCCTATTTGTGTCGGAAGATCCCTTTGGGGCATATAAAGCATTTTTATTGGGTCCACTAAGCAAATTCAATCGTTTTGGAGATTGGATCGAAGAGTCGATCACATTGATACTTGTGGGCTTGTCGGTGGCGATTGCTTTCAGGGCAAATATGTTTAGCATGGGCACTGAGGGACAGTTACTATTAGGAGCGTTGGTCTCAGGTTCAATAGCACTTTTTGTTCCGCTCCCAACCATTTTGAGAATTCCTCTGGCAATAGCTGCCGCGATGGCTGCCGGTTTTATCTGGGGGTGGATCCCGGGGTATTTGAAAGCGCATTTAGATGCGAACGAGATCGTATCCACATTAATGCTAAATGCGATTGCCCTTAAGATGTATGATTATTTTTTGATATTCCACATTAAAGCACCGGATGCTGGTTACAATGCATCTGATTTTTTCCCAGTGGAAGGGTCATTACCGTCTTTTATTCCCAACATACCAATTTTTGAACGTGCCTATGCATTGTTTTCTGATAAGACAAATATCACTATCATGGTATATGTCTTAATAATTGCTGTGATTGCAGCATATTATTTAATTTATCGGACACCATTTGGTTATAAATTGCGAATGGTGGGTGCCAATATTAAATTCGCCCGTTATGGAGGCATCGATACCAAGAAAACGATGATCTTGGTTTTCGCGATCAGTGGTATTTTTGGCGGTCTGGCTGGTGCACATTTATCGATGGCCATTCATACCAAGCTTATAGCAAATATTTCTGTGGGCATGGGCTTTGAGGGAATTGTTGTGGCTATTCTTGCCAAGATTAATCCGCTTCTGATACCCATTACGGGGTTGGCGTATGGTTACCTCCGCGCTGGCGCAAATGTGATGGAACGCTCGTCCGATATGTCACGGGAAATGATCTTTGTGATCCAGGCTCTTATCATTTTGTTTGTTACTGCTGAGCGATTTTTACCGACGATACAAAAAAGAGTAGAAGAGCGGAAGGAAAATAATTCACACGCAGAAAAAATTGCTCCTTCTGATGGAGGTTCTCATGAAGTTTGATTTAGTGTTTAAGGGTATTTTTAGCGCAATGTTCCTCGCCAGCATCATGAGGATCAGTACACCTTTAATCCTTCCTGCACTGGGAGGGTTGATCACTGAGCTTTCAGGATCAATTAATATTGCCCTGGAGGGGGTCATGCTCACCTCTGCCTTCACGGGTGTGGTTGTTTCTGCTTTCACGCAAAATGTATGGCTGGGTGTTTTGGCAGGGATAATCGCGGGTATTTTATTCTCGGCGCTCTTGGCGTATTTTCACCTTTATCTTGAAACAAATATTATTTTAGCTGGAACGGCGCTCAACATCATGGCAACTGGCGGTACGATATTCTTATTGTATATTCTGACTGGTGACAAAGGTAACTCTTCGTCATTGGCGAGTAAAATGGTGCCTGTTGTAGAGATCCCATTTATCAAAGATATCCCTGTTTTAGGAACAGTTCTCTCAGGGCATAATATCTTTGTTTATGCTGCTATAGTTCTTACTTTTCTGACTTCTGTTTTGCTCTATAACACCAAATTTGGTGTTCATCTAAGAGCTGTGGGTGAGAATCCAACTGCAGCTACGTCCTTGGGTATACCAGTTAAGAAAATAAAATTCACTGCAATATTAATAAGCGGGTTTCTTGCTTCCCTTGGCGGGTTGAATCTATCTATGGCTTACCTGTCTATTTTCCAGCGTGAGATGACAGCCGGCCGTGGATTCATTGCATTAGCAGCGGTGTATCTTGGCGGTCGAAGGCCATGGGGAACTTTCCTGGCAGCAATTCTCTTTGGCGCTGCAGATGCACTATCTAATCAATTAGGTACATTGGATATTCCATCGCAATGGGTCCAGGTGATTCCCTATGCCATTACGATTATCGCGCTTGTAGTATATGGGATACAAAGAAAGGCACAGATTGTCGAACAAACAAGGCGTTTCCAAGAGCGAGAACTAGCGAAGGTTAATAATAACCATACTACTACATGATTTGAGTAAAATTAATACAGGCAGGCAGTCAAACGATTTGTTGTAAAAAAAGCATAGAAAACCTGTTTAGTATCATTGCTTATCTTGGAGAGTAGAGTTCTAATTGATCTTTGCATTATTGAAAAGATCATTAAATAAT
>Ga0255406_1033_pt1 | contig 10084 bp, 8 predicted proteins | sample ANMaggSeSYBR01F8_FD_182124 | JGI IMG/M metagenome (GOLD analysis project Ga0255406, IMG submission 182124) | Sediment cell enrichment communities from methane seep in Santa Monica Basin, California, United Staets - ANME aggregate JGI... | ecosystem: Environmental > Aquatic > Marine > Cold seeps >...
TTCCATTCCACATACAGAAGGTATTCTGAATTGCGGAGAAACACCCCACCCATCTGAATCAAAGGACTGTTTCCAGGTTTTCGCTGGCAGCAGCACCGCACGCCCCCGCCGCAAGCCGCGCGCTTTCCATATAAAAGGATCTCTCATACCCCCATTTTGCCTCAATACCATCACCGGTACCATTCCCACCAAAGCGATCCGTTCGGAAACAAAAAAACACGGGGTATCCATTACTGAATATGTGGTGGCAGCTTATTTATTCACTTTAGAAAAAATTCAATTATCTGAAGCACCCCGCCGCCCTTTGCCAATTAAAATTCAGGTGCCAGTCAATCTGCGCCAATTTCATAAAACAAAAACTCTGCGAAATTTCTCCGCCTTTGTGACTCCTGGGATTGACCCCGCCCAGGGGGAATATACTTTCGCGGAAATATTAGAGTTGGTGTATCATTTCCTGCGTTATGAAGCGACAGAAAAACATCTGCGCACACAGGTGGCAGCCAATGTGCGCTCAACAAAGAATCCGCTTTTACGGATCATGCCTCTTTTTATAAAAAATCGCCTCATTCATCTAGGATTTAAATATTTCGGCCCCTCCTCATTTACAAGTACTTTATCAAACCTTGGCCTGGTTAAAGTCCCCTCTGAAATGGCAGCGCACGTGGAGACATTTGATCTCACGCTGTGTGCCACACAGGACACCAATATCTCATGCGGTATGCTGGGATACGCGGGCAATGTACGGATATTCTTTTCAAGAGTGATCGAAGAGGCTCATGTTGAGCGTGAGTTTTTCTCTTTTCTTGTCAAGCAGGGGTTACCAGTAACTATTGAAAGTAACAAGGAGTAAAGCCATGTCGTACTGCGTAAACTGTGGTGTGAAACTGAAAAATCATGTCAGCAGTTGCCCACTATGCGGCACAGAAGTGATCAGCCCCGCTAACCCCGCCAATCATGCTGTCAAAAAAACGGTTCCCCGTCAGAGAAAAAACCAGGAAGATTCCTTTGATAAGAATTTGTGGATAAAATTAGTATCCATTATCCTGGCAGTTCCCGCCTTATTATCAATCACCATCAATGGTGTTTTCGGAAACACGCTTACATGGTCTTTATACACTGCAGCAAGCCTGGGAATCGCATGGGTATGGTTAGTCAGCCCATTCTTATATCAACGAAACATTGCCCAGCGCTGGATCATCATCGACACAATTGCCCTGCTCGGATTTCTTTATCTGATCGAACATCTTTCTGCTTCTCATGGCTGGTTTTTCCCATTAGCCCTACCGATCACATTGTTTTTCACAGTATTGCTTCTGACACTGGTCATCCTCATCAGGAAAAAAGTACTCAGAGAATTGCATATCGCCGCATCATTATTTACGGCTGTTGGGCTATTCTGTGTCTTCCTTAATGGCGTAATTTATTTCTACATTCTGCGGGTTTTTCGCCTGGATTGGTCACTACTCGTATTGATACCATGCATCGCCTTTGCGCTTATCGCAATTGTTCTCCAGCGGCGAAGATGGATCGTTGATGAATTGAAATTTTGGTTCCGTGTATGATCCGTGGTTTAAAATATACTTGACATTAAGCACCCCTTGCTCCATCTGACCAAAAACACAGGTATACTGTCCGTGATCCAAGAAAACTAATCTATAATTAATTCATATTTTTTCCAAAGAAATTTTACATATCGAATTATTTTTCAATACAACACAGGAGTATAAGAATGAGTAATCATATTGGTGCAAAACAGGGACAAATCGCCTCAACCGTCCTGCTTCCTGGCGACCCGCTGCGTGCAAAGAACATAGCAGAAACCATGTTTGAAGATGTCATATGCTTCAACAACATCCGCGGTATGCTGGGTTTCACCGGAAACTATCACGGCAAACGAGTGTCTGTTATGGGATCCGGGATGGGCATCCCCACCCTTTCCATTTATGTTCATGAACTTCTCTCTGAATATAAAGTGAAGAACATCATCCGCGTTGGCACGTGCGGAGCCCTGCAGCCCGACCTTAAAGTCGGTGACCTCATACTCGCTATGTCTGCTTCTACCGACTCACATATCAACAAGCTGCGTTTTAATGGCACGGATTTTGCCCCCACTGCGAATTTCGATCTTCTGCTGAACGCGTATAATGCCGCGAAATCCCGCGGGCTGAACATCCACGTGGGAAGCATATTATCCAGCGACACCTTTTATTCAGACGAGCAGGATCACTGGAACAAATGGATGCAGTTCGGTACTCTCGTAGTGGAAATGGAAACAGCAGGCCTTTACACCCTCGCTGCCAAATTCAATGCCAGAGCTCTCGCTATCCTGACCGTCAGCGACAGCCTGATAACCCATGAATCCGCCTCAGCCGAACGGCGGGAAAAAGACTTTCCCCTCATGGCTGAAATTGCCCTCGAGATTGCAGAGTAAACAAAAAACCTCTCCCAATAAAATTAAGGGAGAGGTTTTTATTTAAATATAAATTGTTCTTCTGAGAGATCCTATTTCACAACAATCTGCACCCAAAACCGGGCAAAATTGATCCCTAGGTCTGATTGAACTCGCCACTCACCGCGGTATGTACCAGGAGTGGTTGGAGCTGTTAGATTTGCTGTCAAAGTTATGCTCTCACCGGCCGAAACCACCTTGGACAGATTCGTGAACATATCTCCGCTCATCGCATCCCCACTAAGGAAGATTAGCCGGTAATTTGTATTCCATTCACAATAACCGGTATTCTTGATTGTCCAGCTCTTAATAAACCCGTCACCAGGAGTAAATTCCGTATTGTCAGGAACCGTTTCAGAAATAAAAATCGCGTTCAAACAACCTCCAGGAGTACCGATCACATAGCTATAATCATACGCATAATAAGTTTGTGGTTCTTGAGTCGGATAAGGCGTGTTTGTTGGATAGGGTGTAAGAGTCGGTTGTTCCAATATAACTGGTGCGCTTTCCACTTGCAGATTGGACTCTTCCATTTCCGCAAACTTCTCGTCGATCGCTTCAGCAACTTGTGTGGCAATAATCGCTTCAGTGTTTATTAATAAATTTTGGCACCCTCCCACCACAAAGCTGATTAAGAAAAAACACACAACAACAATTGATCTTCTTTTCATTTGAACCTCCCGAGAAAAATAAATATCTTTTGATATTCCATAACTATTCCAATCTTCCATATATATAAATAATTATCTATTATTAACTATATGTGTATAAAACCAATTTAGATTATTTTATCAAATTTTTCGTTATTTCATTTTCCAGGTTTTTGATAAATCATATTTGCAATTATTTATCCAAGCTGATCGTTTCCGGAACCAGGTTCGGAATAAGTTCATCAAATGTAATTTGAAGGTATTCGCCAATATCCAGGTGATGATCAAAAACAACAGCGTACGCTCGCCATTCACGACCCACTGTATCCGCATCGAAATCAGCATAGAAATCACCCCGATGGATTGGGTTCTCAGCTTCCCAAACTCTCACCAAATACCTGTCATGATCAACAAAGGCAACCAGAGCATGATACCAAGTATCACCTTTCATATCAAAAACGCCGGGAATTGGGCTCTCATTGAGATTTTGTCCAATATAATAAACAAACTTATCTGGACCGTGAGGAGAATTACCTAAGGCCCACGCAAGATAACTATCCGTATCTCGTTCTCCGCTCCAGAAACCAATTGTGAATTCCGCTTCCTCCCGTACAATGAATGTTAATAGGGCAGCGTTCCCTTTATCCCCGTTAATCGGTGCATCCCGCCAGATACCGATTGGAGGAATCCCAAATGTATCTAAACTAAGAACATCATTAGTATATTTACCATTAGTAATTTCATAGCGAGATGTGCCTTCCACCTCAAAATTATCTTTGAAAACTATTTCTGCGTTTGATAGAATTGAAGTTACTTCTTCTGGTAGCGTTTCTATTGTTGGTTTGTTTGAGACGACAGTATAATGACCAATGTCTTTGAAAGGATTGAATAATAGAAGCCCGGCAAGCCCAAGTACAGCAGCTACCCCAGCTATCCAAATCCATTTAGAGATATTCCTGTTTCCAAAATGGGTTTTTCTTATAGATTTTGAAACTTTTCTTACCGTCGAACCGTCAAGGACATTTCCAAGATCGATTAATAATTCACCAGCGTTCTGGTAGCGGTCTTTCGGATCTTTTGCGGTAGCTCGATAAATCACATTCACAACAGAATTTGGTATTTTCTTATTAAAATCCCTCGGATTCGGAAGAGATTCGATGATATGTTTGACAATCGTAGATGTGTGAGATTCAGATTTAAAAGGAACCACGCCTGTGAGCATCTCAAACAAAACTATCCCGAGAGAATAAATATCGCTTCTCGCGTCAACATCACCTCCCCGTCCTTGTTCTGGTGACATATAAGCTGGTGTCCCAACACCAGATCCTGCACGGGTAATTTGGTCTTCTCCGCTGATCATTCGCGCCAAACCAAAGTCCGTGATTAACGGCCAATCATTTTCAGCGAGAAGTATGTTGGATGGTTTGATGTCACGGTGTACAACTCCTTTTGAATGAGCATATTTTAAAGCTTTAGCAATTTTTACAGTCAAAAGAACAGCACGCCTGAGGTCTAAAGGGGCGCCAACAATATCTCTCAGTGTTCCCTCTTCAACAAGCCGCATCGCAATATAAATTTGACCCTCTTCCTCACCATATTTATATATCGGAATAATTATCGGGTGATCCAGTTTCGCAACAGATCTTGCTTCCCTCCGAAATCGAGCTAAGAAGTTCTTCTTACTGACAAGATGCTTAGGTAATATTTTTAATGCAACATAACGATCCAATGCTGGATCATATGCTTTGTAAACCTCCGCCATTCCCCCTTTGCCAACCCTTTCCTTTATACGAAAGCCACCTATTGTTTTTCCTATCGAGGAATCTCTGCTATCTCCTCCTCCTTCTCCGACAACAGTCCGGTTCTCCCCTATTTCTAGTCCATGATAAACATTAGTGACCCCATCAATAAATTCTTCAACATTCTGTATTCTTTTATCTTTGTTCTGGGTCACACAATTAATTATTAACTCATCCAACTCAGGGGGTAGACCAGGTTTAATTTTGCTCGGCCATTCATTTTGCCTTGTTCTTAACTCCTCTCCACCTACTATTGTTTTTAAAGGAATCCCTGTTACCATCCAATAAAGTATTACACCTAAAGAATAGATATCAGTTTGGACACTCGGGGCGATATTCATAGATAATTCTGGTGCATCAGAATCAAGTCTTGGAATTTCGTTTTCCTCGATTAAATGGCATAATTGAGCGGCCGCTGCTGCCCCCCAGCCCGCTACTTTTAATCCGCCTTCCGCTTCTAATATTATGTGATTTGAATTTAGGTTAACATGAGGAACACCTGTTTTAGTAAGTTCTCCCATACACTTTGCGGTACGGTCAGCAATATTAAGCGCTGTTTTTATTGGGAATCCCATCCGTGGCATTGCTTTTTGAACCGAATCTCCAACAATGTGTTCATAAACCAGCACAACACTTTCTTTGAAAGTGCCATATTCAATCATTTTCTGAACATATTGTGATTCGGTGTCAATGAAAGTTTTAGCGATAGTGTTCAATCTCGTAATTGACGCTTCTACAGGCACTAATTTTGGATTAAGCACATATATATCGAAAGCAACTGGACCCTTATATGCAATATATATTTCAGAAAATCGATCTTCAACTAATAGGTCCTCAATAGTGTATTTATTCAGAACACGATCACCTTTTTTCATTCACCAATCTCCTCGCCAGTAATATGAATTATACATACTGAAATATTGTCCTTTCCTCCACGTTCATTCGCCAAATCAACAAAAGATTGGGCAGCATTCCCCAATTCATCAGCACCGATTATTTGGACCATTTCTTCATCCTGAATATATCGAGTTACTCCATCAGTACACAAAAAGATATTATCATTTATTTGCAAATCTATTTTGAATCTATCTATCGGAATATTATCCTTAACTCCCAGGCTGCGAGTAATCACATTTCGACGCGGATGCGTTTTTGCCTCCTCGGGAGTTATTACCCCTTTTCTAAGCAGATGGTTTACAAGAGTGTGGTCAGAAGTTATTTGTTTAATATGTTGATTTCTGATCAAATACGCACGGCTATCCCCAACTGAACAAACAATTAAATTCTTTTTGTGGATCAAAGCTGCCACTATTGTAGTAGCGTAGGTTCCCTGTTCTTCACAGTTTAGTGAAAGATCAAATAGCTTTTTGTTAGTCTCTTCAATTGAAGTTTGCAGCTGCAAGATCGGGTCTGTGATGCTGTTTTCGAAATATTTCTGCAGGATGTCATGAACCGCTATTTTACTAGCCTTCCTACCCAAAGCAGCTCCCCCTACGCCATCCGCGACAAGAAACAGGCTTCCCGCTAAATTCAGCTCTGGTTTACTGTTTGGAATATAACAGCCAATATAATCTTCATTTATTGGTCTTGTCTTTCCGCAGTCAGTAAGCTGTTTATAGGCAAATTGCAACATTTCACTCATTTATTTCCTAATGCAGAATCTTAAATTCTAATTCGGTCTCACCAATTAAGATCAAATCATCCTGCTTCACTTTTGTTTGTTGAGTCATTACCTTTCCATTGATTAATATCTTATTAATCGTTTTTAAATCTTCAATATAAAACTCCCCTTTTTTAACAAATATCCTCGCATGTTTTCTTGACATTTGTGGATCACGGATAATAATATCCCCTTCATTTCGGCCAATGATCGTTCCGCTTTTTACTTGGAAAACCCGACCTCGATGCTCGCCATTTCTGATAATTAAATAACCAAAAGAATTTGATTGTTCTTGTTCTAGCTGTTCTTGTTCTGCTCCAAAGGTAATATCCACGATTGTTTGCTCATCGTCATCTACCCCCTCCATATCAACGAAAGTAAGATCCTCATTTTCATCACTATCAATCGATTTATTTATTTCACCATCACAATGCATCTCTCCTCCAAATAATGAGATATAAATGGAATTATATTCCTTTCCAGAATATGGAAATCTGCGTTAGTATAAAATAACTAAGCAATCCCATTTATTTACTACATCATTAATCCTATTTATTGATAATTTTTCTCCTTACTGTAAAGACCCTGTTTATTATTGTCGATCTTCCGATGATGGTCTTATTTTGACAATTTGATAACTATTCTCTAATATATCTATTATGTTTTTTCAACTGGCGCTTCAACCGTCTCAACTGGCATTTCAACCGTCTCAACTGGCGCTTCAACTGTCTCAACTGGAGTTTCAATTTTCTCGGCCGGTGCTTCTGTTTCCATCGAAACCTCGGCAGGAGCCTCTTCTACTACCGCTTCAACTTCTACTGTTTCTTGAACACTGACATTTGACACTTCATGTATATTAGTAGCTCCCCAGGTGGTTCCCACGAAACCGAACTTGAGAGTCTCAGGGACTTCCCCAGGGATTTCCAGATCAGAAAATAGTTCTTTTGTCTCGCCTTCAGCGCCAAACTGCAATTCTAATGACATGTGAAAATTGTCTTCTACTGGCTTGAATGTGATAGAGACATGCCGTGCATCTTCCCCTGTTTGATCAGGACGTTCGGTAGCTTTTCGCTGGTCTATCCCCTCTCTTAAGCGTTCAGTTCCATCTATGTATTCATATCCCTCAAATCCATCACCGCCTCCGCGGACTGCAACAGAATCACGAATATATCCAGGGCCGCCTGGACGGCCTTCTTTGGAGTTTGAAAAACCCCCATTTTCATCAAAACCAATGCCCACATAGGCATTGCTCATACCTTCGGTTTTTCCTCTTGCTGTATATCCAAGAGAACCGCCTGCAGCACCCGGTTTAAACTCTTCTAATTCAGTTTTGCCATCCACCAGGAAGAATGTGATCCCTTCTCCACCTTTACCGCCCCATGATGCAAAATCAAACTTAAAGGTCAGTCCATTTTCAGTCTCCAGAGGTTCATTGTTGAAGGCATATCCGAGTTCCCGTTTCTCATTCTCGCTCAACCGCAGCCAACCCTCGCCAACTTCATCAATTTCACCATCACCGGTTAGTTTGGCGCTCCCGTCCAATTCCCAACCCTCAGGAACAATTTCACCAGAGAAGTCGTACTCTATCACTTCTACTTCTTCAATCACTTCAACTGGTTTTTCCACTTTCACAGTCGGTGTTTCTACGTGTTTTGTTTCTTGAACAGGCCCGCGATATTCTTTTACTTTTCGAACCAATATGCCAGCGTCTTCCAACTCCTGCAGCATAGTCTCTAAAAGATCGCCATCATCAATTTCATAAGCAAGTTTAACGATCTCGTCCTTTAGATCCTGCTCAAGGCCGCGCCCCAGTCCAGTCTTTATGATATTTCTCAATACCGATGCGATTTTCGAATCTTCAACAATTTCCGCAGCATCTTGCACACACACTTCGATCGCTTGAACCTGCATTTCTATCGGTAGTTCTCCGATTTCAGCAGACAATAATTCCGATCGCTCATCTGGTGGTGTGTCCGTTTTTAAACCTGCATTTTTGAATATTTCTTCTGCTATCGGCTCCAACTTTTTGTCTGATTGCTCAAATACTTCATCTTCTGCTCCACTAAAATCTTCGAACATATTATTTGTCCTCCCAAATATCAATACCTTTAATCCATCTCATTTTAATTACTTTTTCTTAACCGATATTTTCACTGGCTGGCGTATCCGCTTTCGCAGCCGGTGTTTCAACCTTCTCAACTGGAGTTTCAATTTTCTCGGTCGGTGCTTCAACTTTCTCGACCGGTGCTTCTGTTTCCATCGAAACCTCGGCAGGAGCCTCTTCTACTACAGTTTCAACTTTTACTGTTTCTTGAGCAGAGACATTAGTTACTTCATGAAAATTGGTTGCTCCTCCTGTGGTCGCTACGAAACCAAATTTGAGTGTGTCAGGAACCTCTCCAGGGATTTCCAGATCAGAAAACAGTTCTTTTGTCTCACCTTCAGCGCCAAACTGCAATTCCAATGACATGTGAAAATTGTCTTCTACTGGCTTGAATGTGATAGAGACATGCCGTGCATCTTCGCTTGATTGGTCCGGGCGCTCAGCAACTTTTCGCTGGTCTATCCCCTCTTTTAAGCGTTCAGTTCCATCAATGTATTCATATCCCTCAAATCCATCACCGCCTCCGCGAACAGTGACAGAATCCTGGATACGTTTCGTACCGCCTGTTCGACCTTCAGTAGGGTTAGCGAAATTCCCAAACTCGTCAAAGCCAATGCCCACATAGGCATTGCTCATACCCTCAGTAGATTTATACCGTGGCGCATATCCTAGTGATCCGCCCACGCCACCCGGTTTGAATTCATCTACCTCAGTTTCTCCGTCAACCAGGAAGAATGTGATCCCGTCTGCACCATTACCTCCCCACGAGGAATAGTCAAACTTAAAGGTCAGGCCGTTCTCGGTCTCCAGGGCCTCATTGTTAAATGCGTATCCACTTTCAAATTTATCTTTTCCTGTCAACCGCAGCCAACCTTCACCAACTTCATCAATTTCACCATCACCGGTAAGTTTAGCGCTCCCGTCCAATTCCCAACCCTCAGGAACAATTTCACCAGAGAAGTCGTACTCTATCACTTCTACTTCTTCAATCACTTCAACTGGTTTTTCCACTTTCACAGTCGGTGTTTCTACGTGTTTTGTTTCTTGAACAGGCCCGCGATATTCTTTTACTTTTCGAACCAATATGCCAGCGTCTTCCAACTCCTGCAGCATAGTCTCTAAAAGATCGCCATCATCAATTTCATAAGCAAGTTTAACGATCTCGTCCTTTAGATCCTGCTCAAGGCCGCGCCCCAGTCCAGTCTTTATGATATTTCTCAATACCGATGCGATTTTCGAATCTTCAACAATTTCCGCAGCATCTTGCACACACACTTCGATCGCTTGAACCTGCATTTCTATCGGTAGTTCTCCGATTTCAGCAGACAATAATTCCGATCGCTCATCTGGTGGTGTGTCCGTTTTTAAACCTGCATTTTTGAATATTTCTTCTGCTATCGGCTCCAACTTTTTGTCTGATTG
>Ga0255406_1041_pt1 | contig 10014 bp, 9 predicted proteins | sample ANMaggSeSYBR01F8_FD_182124 | JGI IMG/M metagenome (GOLD analysis project Ga0255406, IMG submission 182124) | Sediment cell enrichment communities from methane seep in Santa Monica Basin, California, United Staets - ANME aggregate JGI... | ecosystem: Environmental > Aquatic > Marine > Cold seeps >...
GCGCAATTGCAGGAGTACCGGCTTCAAACTTATAAGGAATTGAATTTGTTGAAAATCCATCAAATGTAACTTTCTTGATCATATCCCCACCGCCCAAAAATGACGGCATTTTTTCTAAAAGTTCTTTTTTCCCGAATAATACCCCTATACCGGTTGGTCCGCACATCTTATGCGCTGAAAAAGCATAAAAATCAGCATCCAAATTATCAATACTAACCGATAAATGAGGGACTGATTGTGCGCCGTCAACAACAGTTATGGCACCTGCTTGATGAGCTAATTCAATTATCTCCTTAGCAGGATTGATGGTGCCAAGCACATTGGACATATGTGTAAATGCCACAATCTTTGGTTTTAATTCTAATAAGCTCTGATAATGCCTTTGGTCAAGTTTCCCTTCATTTGTAATTTTAATGAATTTAACAGTTAGCTTTCTCTCTTTTGCCAGGGAAAACCAGGGCACAATATTTGAGTGATGCTCCATCTCAGTGGCCAGAATCACATCGCCTTCATTGAGATATTTCCAACCCCATGTACGAGCAATTAGATTAATTGATTCAGTAGTATTCCTTGTGAAAATGATTTGGCTGGGATCTTTTACTCCAACAAAAACCGCTATCTTTTTCCTCGCAAGTTCATACATTTGCGTTGCTTCTTCGGCGAGTAAATGAATCCCACGGTGTACATTTGCGTTATGATTGTTGTAATAATCATCCATTGCCTTGATAATTAAGCGTGGTTTTTGAGATGTGGCTGCAGAATCCAAATAAACCAAGCGCTTCTCATCATGGATCACTCTTCCCAAAATCGGAAAATCTTCTTTAATCTTCATCACATTCATGATTTATTGAATGTCTTCTACTGTTTCTTTCGAATTTGGGAAGATGATTCGGGATACCAAAGAATATGGTCTGGGATCATCCATCCACCTGTCAAATATACATCAGACCTGAATTGGACAGCGATCAATTTTGCATCAATCTGGACCACTGTTCCTTTCAGCCAACCTTTTATCCGCTGATCCCCTTCATCATGATCACAAAACGCCTCAACGATATCTCCAACCTGATATGTTTCATTCAAGTCGGGAGGGCGCATGAAAGGTATTGTTGCCATTTAATAATCTCCTAAGCCTAATTTATTTTTTAATTCTCGTATACTCATAATCTTATACTAATTAGTTAATCTTCGAAAGAATTCAGAATTAATTCCTCAAAGCCTTTATCTGCCATCCTTTTAACCGCAGATGATAGAAATCCATCTACGATCAATTTTTCTGCATCTTCTTTGTTTATACCCCGGCTTTGTAAATAAAACATTTGATTTTTATCAATATTACTCATGGTAACACCATGAGAACAGCGCACATCGTCTGTCAAAATTTCTAACCCGGGAATAGATTCCGCTTTTGAAAAAGAGCCAATCATCAGATTATCATTTGATTGATACCCATTTGTACTCTTTGTGTTTTGTGAAATTAGAATGTTCCCCTTCCAAGAGGAATACGCATTTTTTTCTAAAACACCCTTAAAATGAAGGTCGCTTTTTGTATATGATGCGTCATGGATTTGCTGTGTATCGTAATAAAAGCGTTGTCCGTTTTTAGGGTTATATACTCCTGTAATATTTGCTGCCCCACCTTCGCCGGTTAATTTAGCTGCGAGAAATCTATCAGTAATCAAACTGCCATGGTCAAAGATAAAACTGCTTATGGTTGCATCTTTGCTTTCTATAATGTGATCAGAAATGAATAATGCTATCTCTCTTCCAACATCTTGATTTTGAAAAATTGATAAATGCGCATTTTCAGCAAGAAGTAAATCATTCTGAATGACCAAGATTGATTGATCTTTATTTATATTTTTTGATTTAATATCAATTACCAAATTACAAAAAGCCGATTTTCCTATTCCAGTAATCAAATGCATCGGAATTAGTGAATAAGCATCTGATACTTCAATTTCAATTAGAAATATCCCCTCAGGCTGGATTCCATCCGGAATGTATAAAAACGACCCTAATTTGCTCTGGCCAATAATCAAATTTGAAAGAAAGGGTTTTCTTTTTATGCTGAACTTTTTAAACGCCCGACTAACTATTTTTGAATGCTTCTTAATTGCAGTAAGCAAATCGCTGAAGATAACTCCCTTCTCCAGCATCTCTGGTTCAATCCAAGTATTTATCTCGTTATCACAAATTCTGATTTTCCCAATCACCCTTCTTCTGGCTATTTCCGCATCCGGTTTCTGAACATCAGTCCAAGTTTTCATTACCGGCATATCAGGTAATAATAAATTTCTATAACCTGACAAGAATTCTGCGTGCCTTTTTCCGAATATATCGTCAAAACTTTTAACATTGGCAAGACGAATTTCCTCATTTGCCTTTTTTCTCAATAATCCAATTTCTTTATTCCCAAGAATAGATGAATCAAGATCTGTCAATCCTTTTATAAACTCACCCAAAGAAGATGAAACATCAACTAATTTCTTTTCCAATTCCTTACCCCACCGATCCTTCCATTTGTAATTGGATTAACCGATTCATCTCCACAGCATATTCCATCGGTAATTCTTTTACCAGTGGTTCAATAAAACCCGACACCACCATTGTTGTTGCTTCGTCGTCTGACAATCCTCGGCTTTTTAAGTAGAAAAGTTGCTCCTCGCTCACTTTAGAAACAGAAGCCTCATGCCCAATAGAAACATCTTTGGAAGAACTTCGAATTAATGGATACGTATCAGATCTCGATTGCGGATCCAATATTAGGGCATCGCATACAATATTTGCTCTCGATTGTTGTGCATGCTCTTTAACATATACTAACCCGCGAAAAGAAGACCGACCCCCATCTTTGCTAATTGATTTCGATATCATTTTGCTGCTGGTATTTGGAGCCATGTGAAGCATTTTTCCGCCCGTATCCTGAATTTGACCAGCTCCCGCGAATGCCATCGACAACATCTCCCCATGCGCTCCGGGCTCCATTAAATAACATGCCGGATATTTCATAGTGGTTTTAGAGCCGAGATTTGAGTCAACCCACTCCATCGTGCCGCCTTCATAAACCATGGCACGCTGTGTTACCAAGTTGTAAACATTATTTGACCAATTCTGAATAGTCGTGTATCTTACACGAGCGTTTTTCTTCACGAAGATCTCTATCACACCGCTATGGAATGAATCCCTTGAATACTGCGGTGCTGTACATCCTTCTACATAATGAACCTGTGAACCTTCATCAGCAATTATTATGCTTCGTTCAAATTGCCCGATACTTGCCATGTTAAGACGAAAATATGCCTGAAGGGGGAGTTCCACTTTCACACCTGGGGGAACATACACAAATGATCCTCCAGACCAAACGGCGCTGTTCAAGGCGGAAAATTTATTATCTGAATATGGGACTGCAGTGTTGAAGTATTGTTTAAACAAATCTGGGTATTGCTTTAAACCTTCCTCGATACTCAGGAATATAACCCCCTGCTCTGCAAGCTGTTCCTTAATACTATGGTAGATCATCTCAGACTCATATTGCGCCCCTACGCCTGCCAAAAATTTTTGCTCTGCCTCTGGAATACCTAATCGATCAAACGTATTTTTGATATTTTCTGGTATGTCGTCCCAACTTTGTTCTGTTTTATCAGTGGGCTGAACATAATAATATAAATTTGATAAATCTAATCCCGAAAGATCCGGCCCCCATTTTGGATATGGACGTGCGAAAAAATGTTTAAGGGCTTCTATTCGAAACCTAAGCATCCAATCCGGCTCATTTTTCAAAGATGAGATTTGCTCAACAACCGTTTGACTTAATCCCTTTTCGGATTTAAATACATAATCTTCTGGATCTTTAACTCCATAATCAGCTTGAGTAATCCCCTTGAAAATATTGGGTGCAGATTCCTTACCCATTAATATTCCTTTTCACTTTCTAAATAGATTCAGGCTGTTTTGGATTCCAAACCCTTAAGCCATCCATATCCTTCTTTTTCAATTCTATTTGCCAGTCCAGGGCCCCCAGTCATGATTATCCGGCCATCCACCATGACATGCACGACATCAGGTTTCAGGTAATCTAGAATTCTCTGGTAATGAGTGATTATTAGAATTCCTAAATTTTCATTTTTTAACGTATTTATCCCTTCAGATACGATCCGTAATGCATCGATATCCAAACCAGAGTCAGTTTCATCAAGAATCGCGATTCTGGGTTCAAGCATTGCCATTTGTAAAATCTCAACTCGTTTCTTCTCACCACCAGAAAAGCCTTCGTTTAAATATCTCCCTGCCATTGAGGGATCCATTTGTAATAATTTCATTTTTTCGATTAATGAATTGCGAAATTCAAGGATCGAAATCCCTTTATCACCCGGGTCTTTACTTTTTCTGTGCGCATTTATTGCAGTTCTTAGAAAATTAGCAACGGTCACACCCGGTACTGCTACTGGATATTGGAATGCCAAAAAAACACCTTGCTTTGATCGATCTTCAGGTGGTAGCGCAAGAAGATTAGTACCATTTAAAGTAACCCTCCCACTTGTTATCGTGTAACGAGGATGCCCCATTAACGTGTATGCTAAAGTAGATTTACCTGTCCCGTTAGGTCCCATAATCGCATGGACTTCACCCTGTGGTATTTCTAAATTTAATCTTTTCAAAATTGGTTGATCTTCCGCGTTTACTGAAAGATTTTCAATTTTCAGACTTGCCATATGGAAAATAATCTCCGACAAACTAAATTATTGGTTAAATTCACTACTTAAAAATGAGCTGACGCAGTATACCACATAAGCACTATTTGGTCAATATTTATTATAAATATCATTATTATTGGCAAGTGAAATCTATGTGTTATACTTGTGAATAATATTATAAATAACAAATATACGTGAAAAGCACTAGGGAAAAAGTCCTCTATACTCTTGTTACAAACCCGCGGTCTACCATTGTGGAAATTGCGAAATCTGTTGGGATTAACGCGATCTCTGTTCGACATCATCTAACCAGCCTCCAAGCTGCCGGTTTCGTAAATGCCGAAGAAGAGCGCCATGGAGTTGGCAGGCCAAGATTGGTATATTTTCTCACTGAAAGCGGACAGGAAAATTTTCCAAAAAGGTACTTTCGCCTGACCAATCACTTATTAGAACAGATGAAAAAAACGCTATCTGATAAAGATTTCAAAAAGATTTTCAAGAACATGGCAAATGACCTCACAAAAGAATATGAACCGAAAATAGCCAAACTCGATTTTGAGGGAAGATTGGACTTATTAAAATCAGTAATGGATAATGAAGGATACGACATACATTGGGTAAAGTCTAATAATGAATATGAGATCCAAGAAGTCGCTTGCCCGTTTTACCAAATTGGAAAAAACCATCCGGAAATCTGCCTTTTCGACCAAACCCTGATTGCAAATATGCTTTCAATTTCTGAAAAAGATATCATTCAAATAAAACATGGTGATAATCACTGCTCCTTTAAAATATCAAAGACTAATTAACTATGGAAAAAGATAAAATAATAAATCACCCGCATTGGGATATAGAAGAGACCCATGCAAACAGGGTTGAGAATATTAGAAACGCGTTCCGTAAGGTTAAAGATCCAGAAATCGGCTTGGATATAATCCAACTAGGTTTAATTCGAAATGTTACGATAACCGATGAAAAAGCTGGAATTGACATGATCCTAACCTCCCCATATTGCCCCTATGCACCTATGCTGATGGAATCAGCACGAAAGGAAGCAGAAGCCGTGATTGGGTTACCGACAGAAATAAAATATGGGAGAGAAATTTGGAAACAAAGCATGATGGAGGATGAAACCTCATTTAATTGGGGAATCTTCTAAACAAATCTAAATACAGAAGGAGCTGGTAACCAGCTCCTTCTTACTTAATTAAATGATGCCAAGGGTTTTCCCCACATCATAAAAAATCTCCAACACCTTATCAATTTGTTCGTTGGTTTGGGTAGCCATATAACTGGTTCGCAGCAACTGCATTCCTTGTGGAACAGCTGGAGAAATTACCGGATTCACAAACACGCCCTTCTCAAATAAACCCTTCCATGTTTTGAACGTCCTCTTATCATCTCCAATTATCACAGGGACGATTGGTGTAACTGACTCACCCACATTGAAACCCATGCGTTTTAATTCCTCTCGCATCCTTTCCGCAATAGCATTTACGCGGTCTGCAAGTTCTGGTTCTTTGCGAATAATATCCAATGCCGCAAGAACAGCCGCGGTATTTGCTGCAGGAATACTGGCACTGAAAATCAGTGAACGGGCATTATGTTTAATATAATGGATAATGTCTTCATCGCCCGCAATAAATCCGCCCAATGATGCGAAAGATTTGCTGAATGTGGACATTATCAGGTCAATCTCGTCTTCCAGACCAAATTGGGCTGCAGTACCATGCCCTTTTCCAGTAACACCCATTCCATGAGCATCGTCTACCATGATGCGAGCAGAATACTTTTTTGCTAAAGGTAAAATTGCCGGTAAGTCAGCCAAATCACCCCCCATGCTGAAAACGCCATCAACAACTATCAACTTGCCAAGATTTTCTGGAATTGATTGAAGTACTTTTTCTAAATGCTCAATATCGTTGTGCCTGAAACGCTCAATCTTGCCATAACCTAAACGAGCACCATCGACGATACTGGCGTGATCATCCTTATCCAGGATCAATACATCACTCCTTCCAGTCAGGGCACTTATGGTTCCAAGATTAACCTGCATTCCAGTAGAAAAAATAAGCGAATCTTCCTTTGAGACAAATTCCGCCAGTTCTTCTTCAAGTTTTTCATGCAGCGCTAACGTTCCATTAAGAAATCGAGATCCCGTACAGGATGTTCCATATCTTTCAATCGCATCTTTTGCTGCCTTTTTAACTTTCGGATGCGTTGTTAACCCCAGATAATTATTCGACCCACACATGATAAGCCGCTGGCCTTCAAACTCCACCTCAGTCCCTTCACTTTCATCAAGAGGAAGAAAATAAGGATAGAATCCCTCTTTGATCAGATCCTTTGCCTGAGTGTATTGGTAACATTTTTCGAAGATATCCATATTATTATTCCTTTGCTTTTACATATATATAAACATAAAATAAGATTGTAGGATACGGAAACCTAACACTCTAATTATATCTATAAAGGTAAAGCATATTATGGCAGAAAAAGCATTTGGTGCAATTGAGCTTGGCGGGACTAAAACCTTTGTGTTAATCGCTAAAGACAGATCAAAGATTTACTCGAGAAAAATATTTCCAACTCTGTCGCCCAAGCAGACCATCATGGATATTGGTAATTTTTTCCAGGAACAAACCAATACATATAATGTGAAATTAGAATCCATAGGAATTGGCAGTTTTGGCCCATTAGACCTAGATCCAGAATCTAAAACCTTTGGATATATTACTTCTACACCCAAACTAGAATGGCGTTTTACTAACCTTAAAGGGAAAATTGAAGATACTTTGCAAACACCGGTAGTAATAGATACCGATGTTAACGCTTCGGCTTTAGGAGAATTTCAAAGCTTATTAGACAAAGATATAAATTGCTTTGTCTATATAACAATTGGTACAGGAATAGGGGGGGGGATTCATCATAAACGGGAAATTAGTACATGGGTTGGTACATCCAGAATTTGGGCATATAAAAATTCCACATGATAAACGTATTGACCCCTTCATTGGAATTTGCCCCTATCACGGAGATTGCTTTGAAGGATTAGCAAGTGGTCCAGCTCTTCAAGAAAGATGGCATATTTCCCCTAACCTGCTTCCCAAACATCACATGGCGTGGGAACTCGAAGCTGACTATATCAGTTTAGCTTTGATGAACTTGATATGCACCATTTCTCCGCAGAAAATTATTCTTGGTGGCGGGGTGATGCACCAAAACCACTTATTTGAAAAAATTCATCGAAAAACCCGAAATGCATTAAATAATTACATAAAAAGCAAATATCTTGAAGATCATATTCACGAATTAATTACTCCACCCCAATTAAAGGATAACTCGGGGATTCTTGGAGCTCTGGACTTGGCAATAAATAATTCCAGATAATAATTCTGTTTATTATTTGAATAATCCGATTAAATCACTTTCAAGCAATGTCTTTTGTTTCAAATGAATTCGCAATACGCGGCGGTTATTCTTTTCAAGCGCCTGTATATCCCCCAATGCTTGCGCTTTTTCCAATACAGAAAAATTCATTCCTTCCCCCGGAATCTTGAAATCAATAGGGGTGTCCTGCGAAATGACCAAGAATAATCCATTATTCTTCCCGCCTTTATGAAGCTGCCCGGTAGAATGCAAAAACCTCGGCCCAAATCCTAATGTTACGGGAACAGAATATTTGTCCAGAAGATATTTTCTCAACTGCTGAAGAATATTCTCATACGCATCAATTCTAGGCAAAAATGCATTTATGCTTATATAATCACCGGAATTGATTGTGAAGAATTCTTCAGTTACTTCCTTTATTGTTTGTTCTATTTCCATGTTTCCATAAACGGAATACTCGCTATTTGAGAATAGAAGATTTCCTTCTTCTAGAATCGGATTCTGCTTGTACGCACTTATCATTCCATGAGTAATCAATTTGCTTTCTTGCACATTCGGTTGATTGAAAGGATTTACCTGAATAAAACTACAAACTGCCGTAATTGCGATTTCCCATTTATAAATTTCAGCCGCGAGGTCAAGCTTATCGTCCAAATATGAAACAATAACCGGATGGTTTAAATCAACCAATGTGTCTACCAGCCCATCCAGTTCTCCACTGCTGCGTAAGTAATAAAATACTCGATCGTTTGAATAATCTACAGCAGTAACAATTGGTTCACGATCAATCGGAAGTATTCCTTCTCCTAATTTTCCACTGCTTTCTGCGATAAGCTGTTCCAGCCAGGAGCCAAAAGCGTTATAGACAGGATCAGTGAGGATTGTTACTTTATCACGGTCGTCGAAATATGCTTCAGTAATAACTGATCCTAAAGCAAATCCTGGGTTTTTCTCTACAGGTGATAAGCGGCTGCATTTAATCCGCATCCGATTAGCTGCGTTAAGGAATTTGTGCCCGTCTATTCCAGCCAATACTAATGGGACGATTCCAAAAGCCGTCAGTGCAGAATATCGGCCTCCAACATTCGGGTCAGCATTGAAAATTTTTCGAAAACCCTTGTCCACACCCAATTTCTCAAGTGGGGTTCCAGGATCTGTAATTACAACAAAATGCTCTCCTGGTGAATTTTCATTCACTTCTTTTACTAATTCCCAAAAATAGGCAAGAAGTGCCTTAACCTCAGCAGTTGTTCCAGATTTGCTGCTGATAATAAAAAGCGTTTTTCCAATTGGTATATCACGTGTCTTTTCATCAATTTGGATTGGATCTGTAGAATCCAAAATCGAGAGAACTAAGCCTCTTTCTCTCAATTTTTCCTCTTCTTTGAATACTTTACTAAAAACTTCCGGCGCTAAAGAAGACCCACCCATCCCAAGCACCAGCGCATGAGTAAATCCATCTTTAATAAGTCCCTTTAATAAATCATCTGCTTCATTAATAATCGCTCTACTTAATATAGGTGCATCAATCCACCCTAACCTGTGTAACACCTCATCCACCTCGGATGTTTCTTTTGTCCAAAGTGCTGCATCAGGAGCGAAAAAACTCGCTGGAAAACCCCTAGATTCAAGGGCCTTCATACGTCTTTCTATTTGAGTATTTAAACCGCCTATAGATCTTTGAAAAACCTTTCGTTGGTTATTTATCGCTTCAAGGAGATCTTCCTGTGCAGAAATAAATGCGGCAACACCTTCTTCTTCCAGTTCAATCCATACTTCTTTAAAGTTAACACCAATATCCTTCAGTTTTTTTTCTAAACTTCTAAATTCGCTTTTTCCTGCCAAGTAATTAACCACATCAGATTTTCCGTGATCTAAAAATGCATTCAGGGTATGGGGTGGAACGGTATTGACTGTATCAGGCAGG
>Ga0255406_1045_pt1 | contig 9435 bp, 9 predicted proteins | sample ANMaggSeSYBR01F8_FD_182124 | JGI IMG/M metagenome (GOLD analysis project Ga0255406, IMG submission 182124) | Sediment cell enrichment communities from methane seep in Santa Monica Basin, California, United Staets - ANME aggregate JGI... | ecosystem: Environmental > Aquatic > Marine > Cold seeps >...
GTTTACGGCATCCTGCTAATGATCAACTTTGCCCACGGCGAAGTAATGATGATTGGCGCATTCGCGGGTTACTTTGTGTTCGAAGCGGCCAAGTCCATCAACGTGCCGTCAGCTGGGAACCCTGAATTGGTTTTTGCAAACGCCTACCCGGTATTATCCATTCTGATCGCATTTATTGTTGGTATGGCTGTTTCTGCATCAGTCGGTTATTTTCTTGAAAAGATCGCCTACAGGCCCCTCCGCAAAGCCCCCCGCCTGATCCAACTGATCAGCGCAATCGGCGCTTCCATTTTTATTCAGAACGCGGCGCTTCTTTTATTCAGCCCGCAGACGAGAAATTATACGAACCCTAAGATCCTGAGCCGAGGAAATGGGTGGAAAATACTAATTAATGGCTCTAATGTTACTCTACCTTACACCGGTGTTTTCACTTTCATACTTTCCATTTTACTAATGGTCGGTCTCTTATTCCTTGTCAAAAAAACACGGCTTGGAAAAGCAATGCGCGCAGTTGCCATGGATAAAGACACTGCTGCTCTAATGGGGATTGACGTCAACCAAACGATCAGCAACACATTCATCATCAGCGGCGCCCTTGCTGGAGCAGCCGGCGTCATGTGGGGGCTGCATAATGGAATGTTTCATTATTTCGTCGGGTTCCTCCCAGGCATAAAAGCTTTTACAGCAGCGGTCCTGGGCGGAATCGGTAATATTCCGGGTGCCATGCTGGGGGGTATGTTACTGGGCCTGGTCGAATCCATGGGTCCCACCGCGCTTGACATCAGCTACCAGCTCAAAGATGTGATCTCATTTGTTATTTTAATCGTGATCCTGATATTCAGGCCCTCCGGAATTCTTGGAGAGGTGCTTGCAGAGGAGAAAATATGAACAACCATCCAATTCGTGAAAGCTTTCAAAAGGGGATGGTGTTTGCCATCATTGTGATTTTTATGATGATGACTGGATTCCACATGATTGCAGCCACGCTGGTCAGTAAAATATTTGGGGTTTACGTCCTTCGGGGCAGTATTCCAGATGTCCGTTTCATGGGATATGTTCATATACTGTTTGGCTTTTGGTCCGGCTGGTCAGCCAGCGGAAAAACCGGAAAAACGCCCGCCAGGATTTTCCAGGGATTTGCTGCAGGTCTTATTACAGGTGGCTTCATTGCGCTATTTGACCTGTTATTGAACTTTCTTATTCTATCTGGCACGGATATCAGGGAATATCTATCCGCTCTTTCGATTGAAAGCATGGATTACTTCCTGCTAAATCTTAGACAAACGGGTATTCTCGCTCATCTTGGCATTTACGCCACCGCCGGCTTAGTCGGCAGCACCATAGCCATATTCCTCCGGTCTGAATCAGTTCAGCACATGTGGCAAAATTTAAAATCCAGCATATCCAATTTCACCACACAAATCAATGAAGCTCTACCTATGTTTGTACGTAAATATGGAAAATATCTTATATACCTTGTTCTACTTGCAGCCTTAGTGATCCTCCCAACAAAGTGGGGCTCATACATGAATTTCGTAATCGGCCTGGTCGGTTTATACGTTATCGCAGGAATTGGCTTGAATATCATTGTAGGACTATCCGGCCAACTGGCGCTAGGCTATGCCGCCTTCTTCGCTATGGGTGCCTATAGTGTCGGTATTTTTAACGCACCGGAGCCGCATCACTTAATGTGGGGATTCTGGCCAGCGATTGTGATCGCTGTCCTGATGGCTATTGTTGCTGCTTTTGTGCTCGGCGTGCCAATCATGCGGCTTCGTGGGGATTACCTTGCGATTGTGACACTAGGTTTTGGCGAGATCATCCGCATCCTGCTAAAAAGCGACCTGCTAACAAATTTCACCGGAGGCCCGCGCGGTATCCATGCCATTCAAGGACCAACACTGTTTGGTAAACCGTTTACAAGCGATATAGATTATGTATATCTCATCTTTGCAGGTGTCGCGTTATCCATTTTCATTTATAACAGACTCCAAGATTCACGCACCGGACGTGCCTGGTTAGCGATCAAGGAAGACCCAATCGCCGCCCAGGCAACTGGAATCAACTTGCAGAAATACAAGTTGTTAGCGCTGGTTATAGGCGCAGCTTTTGCAGGGTTAGTTGGAGGGATCTCGGCTGCCCGCAACCAGTTCACCGGGCCAAACGACCATTCTTTGATGGTGTCTATCAATGTACTTAGTCTTGTCATCGTAGGCGGTGTCAACAGTATCCCGGGAATCATTCTAGGCGCCTTTACATTGAAAGGACTGCCTGAAATTTTGCGCGAAGTAGAAAATTACCGCCAGCTCGCATTTGGCGCGCTATTAATCGTCATGATGCTGATGCGCCCGGACGGACTTTGGCCTTCTTCAAGACCGCAAATGGAAAAAGGAGATTGTTCTCAAAACGGGGAAAACATAACCAACGATGGAGGTAAAAATGCCTGACATCATCATCGAGACAAAAGAAGTATCCAAAATTTTCGGCGGCCTGACTGCGGTGAACAAAGTAAATCTTGAAATACACAAGCATTCTATCTACAGCATCATCGGCCCCAACGGAGCCGGTAAAACCACTCTATTCAATTGCATTTCTGGCTTTTACAAACCAGAACTAGGTGAAATCTTATTTCAGGGTGAATGTATTCAAGGTAATTCAACAGACTTCATCGCCACCCTGGGTATTTCGCGAACCTACCAAAACATTCGGCTCTTCAGCAAACTAACCGCAATAGAAAATATCATGGTCGGCCAGCACACAAAACTGGAGTCGAACTGGCTGGACGCAATTCTACATACACCCCGCTTCTCACAGGAAAACAAAAAATCACGGTCTGAAGCAATCCAACTTCTCAAATTTGTCGGCCTTACAGGTTTTGGTGATTTCCTCGCCTGTAATCTCCCATACGGGATGCAGCGGCGGCTCGAGATCGGCCGCGCTTTGGCCAATGAACCACTATTGCTTCTGCTGGATGAACCTACTGCAGGGATGAACCCGCAGGAAACTGTAGAGATGAAAAAGTTAATCAGGCAGCTTAGGGATGAGCTGGGAATTTCAATCATTCTGATCGAGCATGATATGCGAGTGGTAATGGATATTTCTGATCAAATCAGTGTTTTGGATTACGGAAAAAAAATCGCTGAAGGACCGCCGAAAGAGATCCAGGCAAACTCAAGGGTGATTGAAGCATACCTTGGCCCGGGCGGCGCGGCACTGGCAAAGAAATATCAAAATCGAAGGCGGAAAAATGCTTAATGTAAAAAATCTACATGTCCATTACGGCGCAATCCACGCCCTTCAAGGGGTGAGTTTCAACCTAAATGAAGGTGAGATCGTTGCATTGATCGGCTCGAACGGCGCTGGAAAATCCACGCTGTTGAATACAATATCCGGAATTCTTCAGGCAACAGAGGGAGAAATTACATATTTTGATGAGGTAATTACTAATATGCCCGCTCAAAATATTGTTAAAAAAGGGATCATCCAGGTTCCAGAAGGTCGAAAAATTTTTCCATCGATGAGCGTGACGGAAAACCTGGAAATGGGCGCATTTAGCCTTGGTTCCCGAAAACAAATCCCTGACAAGATTGACATGATGTTCGAGAAATTCCCTTTATTAAAGGGGAAAGAAAAACAGCTTGGCGGTACTTTATCCGGCGGAGAGCAGCAAATGCTAGCTATCGGACGAGGATTAATGGCCGAACCAAAACTGATGCTGATGGATGAACCTTCCATGGGCTTAGCGCCAGTCCTTGTTGAGCAAATCTTTGATGTTATCGAAGAGATCAACCAGCAGGGCACAAGCATCCTGTTGGTGGAGCAGAACGCGCAAATGGCACTTTCGATCGCCCACCGAGCCTATGTGCTGGAAACCGGAAAAATTGTACTCAAGGGTAAAGCAAATGAAGTGATGCAGAACCCGATGGTGATTGAAGCTTATTTAGGCGGATAACAAAGCAAAGCATATTGCATAACAAGCACATTTTTGCAAATTTTTAGAGCCGGTAAACGCCGGCTCTTTTCCTTTTTTAATTCTTTATGAAATACCCCATAGCTTATTTCGGTGATAGGAATTTATAAAGATTTTGCCAGTTTATTGACAAATAAAAACTTCGAGTATAATATTCAATTAACTGAATATGTCAAAAGATAATACGTACGATCACGTTGGTTCGCTGCTGCGCGTGTTGGGACATCCAATGCGCATTAGAATCTTGCTGGAGATCGGAAGCGGGGAAGCCTGCGTCTGTCACCTAAAAGCGCAATTAGGCATCCGACAAGCATATCTCTCCCAGCATTTGATGGCATTGCGCGAGGAAGGTGTCCTGAAAACAAACCGGGAGGGACGTTTTATTTATTACCGCATTGCCAGCCAGAAAACACTCGATTTGATAACAGCTGCCGCACAGATAAGGAATGTCTCATTGGAAACAATCAATGCCAGGAAGAAGGCATGTGACTGTCCTAAATGCTGCGGGGATTAATAGGTTTTTTTAGCTCAACATATTCACTATTTGGAATATTTAGGAGATGCCATAATGCAAATTGTCAATATCATTATTGCTTTGATACAAACGGGATTGGGAAGCTTAGCTGCCTATCTTGCTGCACATGTGCTTCTGTGCCTGCTGCCCGCATTCTTTATCGCGGGTGCTCTAACCGCACTAATCCCGAAAGAAACGATTACCCGCTTTTTGGGGCGAGACGCTTCAAAATGGATCTCTTACCCGGCGGCCGCATTGGGTGGTTTTGTGTTGGCCGTATGTTCCTGTACGATCATGCCGCTGTTCGCCGGGATCTATAAAAAAGGGGCTGGGCTTGGACCTGCTATCACCTTTTTATTTGTCGGGCCAGCTGTAAACATTTTAGCGATCTCATTTACAGGGGTTCAGATCGGAATGGATATCGCGTTAGCGCGTGTCACACTTTCTTTGATATTTGGCGTACTAATTGGGCTGCTGATGGCATGGATCTTCCGTAAAGATGATCGGCTACATCAACAAGAAAGCAGTCAGTTATTCCAGCAATCTGCAAAAATCCCAATTAAGAATATTGTTTTTTTCATCATTTTGTTAGCAGTCCTCCTAAGCGGGACGCTTCAGGTTGGATTTCTCACTAATGAGTATTTTTCATTTGAGGCCCAATCAAACTTGGGAAGTAATTTCCAAGCTATACTGGATGGATTGGTTCCTTCAAATGCCGCATTGGGAGTTGAAGGTATCAACGTCCAGGGCGTGCTGTTGATTGGGTTATTAATTCTGATTGGCATAACCGCAGTCAAAGGATTAACCAATGTTGACCAGGGGTTTAATTCATGGACAATAGCCACTCTTCTGATCACATCCCTGACATTACTGATCGCCAGCATTAAACTATCGACTGAAAATTCTGCTTTTGTTTTTGGAATTACTGGAAGATTCTTTGCGGTAGCAATTCTAATCACTACCGCCTGGATTGCCGCAAAACGAGCCTTCAGTGAGCAAGAATTAGGCAACTGGCTGTGGGAAACCTGGCGATTTGTTAAGCAGATCCTTCCTCTACTGTTAGCAGGTGTGTTTACAGCTGGCGTGGCGCGCGGGCTAATTCCCGGGAATTGGATAGAATCAATTGCCGGGAAGAACACAGTGGGAGCAAATTTTATCGGCGTGCTGTTTGGCGTTTTCATGTATTTTCCCACACTAGTCGAAGTACCAGTGGCACAGACATTCCTTTCTTTGGGTATGCACCGCGGACCACTGTTAGCTTATTTGTTAGCTGATCCAGAATTAAGTTTACAATCAATATTAATCACCAATACGGTAATCGGCAAGAAGAAAACTGCTGTTTATGTACTTTTAGTAACCATCTTCAGCACTATTTCCGGGTTGTTGTTTGGATGGTTCATTTCATGACCGAAGTTACATGTTTTCAAAATAAAGCCAATAATTCCGCAAATTTTAGCTGTGTAATCATATCCGCTTTAAATCTCAGATTTAATTACTGGCGGAAACATTTAATCAATACATAAGAGACGAAAATCTATTACATAAGGAGATTAACAACATGAAAATAAAAATTCTAGGTGGGGGCTGCCCAAGATGTGAAAAACTGGAACAAACCACACGGGATGCAGCAAACACTTTAGGGGTTGAAGCGGAGTTCATAAAAGTAAAGAATATGAACGAGATTATGCAATATGACATCCTGGAAACCCCCGCATTAGTGATCGACGAAAAGGTTAAGGCATACGGGCGGATCCCCGCGAAAGAAGAAATCATGGAGTGGATGCAAGATTAGTTGTGGTTTTGCTGAGGTTTGTTAATAATTATAAAACTCACTCATCTTTTCTATTAAGAATCATCTTTTGTGATTGATTAATAGAAAAACATCTGATAGTTCTTTTGCACAGCAATCCACAAGTAACAGCTACGGAATGATGCATTCCATTCCTGATGCAGGAATAATGGCCAACTCCGTACGCCTGCTAAGCCAATATATATGAATACACATTTAAATTTTCCATAAGTCAGATAAAATATCCCTAATGGCAGCATTGATCGAAATACTTAATGCATCGTTCCAATATAGACCACGGCATACTGAACCAATTCAAGCGCTCAACAATATCAATCTGACTATCCAAAGCGGAGAATTTATTGCAATCATCGGCGCGAATGGTTCAGGGAAAAGCACACTAGGAAAGCTTTTTAACGCGCTTCTCATCCCAGATAATGGGACCGTGCAAATCAGCGGAATGGATACTCATAACCCTGGCAACCACGCTGCTATCCGAACGCTAGTCGGGATGATCTTTCAGAAACCTCAAGATCAGATCGTGGCGACCACAGTGGAAGAAGATGTGGCTTTTGGGCCAGGGAATTTAGGGCTGCCAGCAGACGAGATCCGCAGCAGAGTAACATTCGCATTGTCAGTCAGCAGTCTGACAGACTATCGAAACAGGCCATCATATCTGTTATCGGCAGGCGAAACCCAGCGACTGGCATTGGCTGGAGTGCTTGCTATGCAGCCGTTGTGCTTGATATTTGATGAGACGACCGCCATGCTTGACCCTGCGGGCCGTGAAATGGTGATGAAACAGGCCAAAACACTGCATCGACAGGGGGCGACCATTCTATTCATTACACACCTTATGGGAGAAGCCGCACAAGCAGAACGGGTGATCGTAATGGACAAGGGAAAAATCGTTATAGACGGCACCCCTCAGCAGATATTCAATCAAAACATTGAGGAAATTGGATTGGAGAAACCAGCCGCGTTGGCTGCTTCAAAAATGCTGCAGCCTTTCATCCCGTCCCTTCCTGATAACCTCCTGACCAAAGAAGATTTATTTAATCACATCCCCCGCTACGAGGGACACCAAAGCACGCCGTCACTTCCACAAAAACGAACAATGTCTGTTCAATCTATCATCACCGCCAGTAATCTTCGTTACAGATACATGCTTGGAACTCCACTGGAACATCAAGCGCTTGATGATCTCTCCATATCCATCGGTTCTGGCAATATGCATGGCCTGATCGGAGCTACCGGGTCAGGAAAGTCAACTCTCCTGCAGCATTTCAACGGTCTGCTGCGCACGCAATCCGGGGCCTTATCCGTGGCTGGGATAGATTTAAGTAATAAAAAATTTGACACCCAATCACTGCGCCAGCGGGTGGGCTTATCTTTCCAGCAACCGGAGAACCAGATCTTTAACCAGTATGTTGGCGATGAGGTCGCATACGCCGCCCGGCAATTAGGACACAGCGGCACCCTGGCAAATGCAGTAAAGTCAGCCATGGAAACGGTTGGATTAGACTTTTTCGCTTATAAAGACCGGCTCACATATACACTTTCCGGCGGGGAACTTCGGAAAACAGCCCTGGCATCCGCACTGGTAACAAAACCAGATATCCTGCTGCTGGATGAACCACTGGCAGGCCTTGATCCATTATCCCGCAGGGAAGTGATGGGGTATTTTAAGAGCATGCATGAGGCGGGGTTGACGCTTGTCTTTTCCACTCATCAATTTGATAGCATCATCGGCGAGATGGACGCTGTAAGCATCCTTCAATCCGGGAAAGATATCACCCACGGGACACCTGCCAATATATTTTCAGCAAATGGCTCAAAGTTACCCGGCGCATTAAAACCGCCATTTGCCTCCGAGTTATGCTCAGTACTAAAAACAAACGGCTGGCCTGTTCCTGAAGGAATAATACAGATCAATAAGTTGGTCGAGGTGGTCGCAGAGATAATAAAGGGGACACACGTATGAGCCAATTTGAATACCTGCGGCGCGTTTCAATCGGACAGTATCTTCCGCTTGACTCATTTATCCACCGTTTGGACCCGCGTGCGAAAATCGTCGGTTTCATCTCTCTGATCATTGCGGTCAGCATTTCCAACAATCTTTACAGCCTGGCATTGGCCCTGTTGGTTTCCCTGGCTTTGATCGCGGCCAGCCGCATTCCATTCTCATTTGCAATTCGGGGGTTATTACCTCCCCTGCCCTTTCTTCTGCTCATTGCAACCCTTCAGTTAGTGATCACTCCGCATGCGGAAACATCAACCGCAGTGTTCGGGATCTGGAAAATATCAATTTATATCGAGGGGATATTATCTGCGCTAAGACTGCTCCTGCGTTTCACATCGTTATTATTGATCCTGACCACTTTAACTTCCAGCCTTTCTACCATTGAGATGATCAATGGGCTTGATTTGCTTCTTAAACCTTTTCAGATGATTGGTGTGCCCACCGCAAATGCTGTCCTCCTGGTGCAACTCACGCTGCGATTCATCACTTTCCTGGCATTGAACGCGGAAAAGATCGCCAAATCGCAAGCATCCCGCGGGGCTAAATGGGATATGCCGAACAAGAATTTATTTAATCGGGTGCAGCAGATTCTACCGCTGCTCATTCCCCTATTCACTTCCAGTCTGCGGCAGGCAGAAAATTTATCCACTGCCATGCTTGCGCGGGGATTTGCCAGTAACACAGCACGCACCAGTATGCATACATATCATTTTTCCCTAAGGGACGGGGTGTTTCTGCTGCTGTTGATCACAGCAGCAAGTATTCTGTTCCTGTTCTAAAAAGACGCCTTACCTATTTCTTCTTTTCAGATAAATCTGCGCCCCGTTTTTTCCCGATGGGAATATGCCAGTAAGCAGCACCAACCGCAACGGTAATTAGCGCAGTAACAAATGCTTCGCTCGCCCTTCTTGCCGCGGGAGCAGTCGGCAGCCTAAAAGCGCCCATGGAAGATACCCGAGCAAACCCATCATACCAAGCACGAGAACTGTGTTGGTTAGGCTGCCGACTGCTCCCGCGGCAAGAAGGGCGAGCGATTCCCAGCGTTTCAATGACCGCCATACTAACCAGGCCGCAGGCCCAATGAATAAACGCGGCAACACAGACAACAAGGGGTTGGTTAACCATACATCCGCAGGTCC
>Ga0255406_1048_pt1 | contig 9325 bp, 9 predicted proteins | sample ANMaggSeSYBR01F8_FD_182124 | JGI IMG/M metagenome (GOLD analysis project Ga0255406, IMG submission 182124) | Sediment cell enrichment communities from methane seep in Santa Monica Basin, California, United Staets - ANME aggregate JGI... | ecosystem: Environmental > Aquatic > Marine > Cold seeps >...
GTATGCGCTTATCTCCTCAGGAATTCCCCGGAATGCTTGCGTACAGGGGGCAGACCCTGATCACCACTGACGGAACCACACTACTGGGCGCGGATGATAAAGCTGGTGTCGCAGAGATTATGACAGCCATGGACACATTGACCACCCATCCTAACATCGAACACGGTCCGATCAGGATTGCTTTCACGCCCGACGAGGAAACAGGGATGGGGATCACCCACTTTGATGTAGATGCTTTTGGCGCAGATTTCGCATACACCGTGGATGGGGGAAAAATCGGCGAGATCGAATTCGAGAATTTCAATGCTGAAAAAGCCTTTGTCAAAGTACACGGGAAATCTGTTCACCCTGGTTCTGCCAAGAATGTGATGAAAAACGCCATGCTCCTTTTCTTTGAATTCAATGCCATGCTTCCGGCTGAACAGCGCCCTGAACATACTGAAGAGAGAGAGGGTTTTTATCACTTATGGAAAATGTCTCCTGGGTCGATTGAGGAGGTGGAGGGTATTTACATCCTGCGTGACCATGATCTGCATAAATTAAACATTAAGAAGCAGTTGATGATAGACAGTGCGGAGTTCATCAATCAGAAGTATGGGGATGGGACCATTGAAGTGCAGATGGTAGAACAGTATCGCAATATGAGCGAAGTGATTAAACCAGTCATGCACATTGTTAAAACCGCTCAGGAAGCCATGCACGCACTGGATATTGAACCGATCACTAAACCCATCCGCGGCGGCACTGACGGCGCGCGTCTTTCCTACATGGGCCTACCCACACCAAATATCTTTGCTGGAATTAGAGGGTAAGGCAGCGGTTAAAAAGCATTTTTCATTGAGGTGCACATTTTGCATCCCTAGGTCCTTCAATTCTTGTTCCAATAAGCGGGCGAGGTCCCACTGAATTTCTGTGGTGGGCGTTCGGTCGGTTACCTCTTCGTCCGAGCGCGTATTGATCTTCACGTAACGTAAGAAACGATCTAGCAAAGCTGACATAATGGATAAATCTCCTGTATTCAAATAATCACACCGCAATCTTAACGGTAGATAGAGAAAATCGCAAGTAATTTTGGAGGAGTGATTGCCAAAAGAGGAGCGTTGCGCTAAAATGGCAGTCATGAGTTGGCAGATCACAGGACACGGTTGGGCGGTGGAATTGCTGCGGCAGCAAATTGCGGGCAATGAATTGCGCCATGCATACCTGTTCAGCGGCCCGACCGGCGTTGGGCGGCGAACGCTGGCGCTGCGCTTCGCACAGGCGGTTAATTGTACGCAACCCCCAGCACCTGGCGACGCATGCGGAAAATGCCAAACTTGCCAGCAAATTGAGCAGATGCAGCATGCTGACCTGACAATTGTGCAGGCAGAAGAAGCAGGCGCGGTTTTGAAGGTTAAACCAATTCGGGAATTGCAGCATACGCTGGCTCTTTCTTCTTATATAGGTGGATACCGGATTGCACTTCTGCTGCGGTTTGAAGCAGCAAACGCCAATGCGCAGAACGCACTTCTGAAAACATTAGAAGAACCTAACCCCAAGGTGCTGCTGCTGCTGACGGTGGATGACCCGGAGAACTTATTTCCAACAATTACCTCGCGATGTGAACTGCTGCGGCTTCGCCCGATGGCTATAGATGATCTTGCAGGTGTATTAGAATCGCAGGATAAACTCCCTAAAGATAAAGCACAGCTGCTTGCGCATATTTCTGGTGGACGAGTAGGTTATGCAAAACGGTTGGCCGGGGATGAAGAGATGCTGGAAAAAAGGAAGCAGTGGATGGGTGATATGCTGGCACTACTGCCCGCTAGTAAGACCGAGCGGTTCCACTACTCAGAGAAAATATCACGGATTGGCAAGAAAGATCGTGCAGAAGCAAAGGGTGTTCTGCTGGAAGGGATGGTTTATTGGCTTTCTTTCTGGCGCGATGTACTGCTGATTGGGACGAAGAGCGGCACACAAATTACAAACATTGATTTTCGGGAACAAGTTAATCAAACGGCAGAAGTTGTTTCCCCACAGGATGCCGCACGCGCTGTGAGTGCCCTGGAACGCGCATTTAAGCGCATCCAAACAGCTAATTTACAACTTATGCTGGATAATATTTTGCTAGATTGGCCTACGGTACCTGCTGGTTAACTACTAGTAATGTATTGTTAGAAGAACTAAGAAAAAAATCCAATACCAAAAAGATAACTAACTGATCGCAGCGCGAAGCTGTTTGGCAAGGTCCTGAAAGTGTTTTGAATAGCGCGTTTCTTTATGGCGGGGACGCGGCAGGTCAACCGCCAAATCCAGGCGCACACGAGCAGGGCGCTGGGTGAGTACCAGTACACGGTCTGCTAACAGGAGCGCTTCGGAAATAGAATGGGTGATCATCACGACAGTTTTCCGGCGAGCCTGCCACACGCGCAGCAGCTCTGCCCCCATCTGCTCACGAGTGATGGCATCAAGCGAGCGGAATGGTTCATCCAGCAGAAGCAGGTCAGGATCTTGGATCAGGGCACGGGCGATTGCGACACGCTGTGCCATCCCGCCCGAGAGTGACCTCGGCCACACATCTTTAAAATCCTGTAAGTCAACCAGCTTTATCAGGTCGAGTGCCTGCGCTTGAGCTTCTTTGGGTTCGACCCCTGTTAGCTCAAGGGGCAGAAGGATGTTTTCCAGCACCGTGCGCCACGGCATGAGGTTGCTTTCCTGAAAGACAATCCCTATGCGCGGAAAGTGTTTGCCCGGGAAAATTACCTTGCCTTTATTTGCTTGATCGAGCCCTGCCAATACGCGCAGGAGTGTTGTCTTTCCGCATCCGGACGGCCCCAGTATGCATAAGAATTCCTGCGGGCGAATATGCGTGTGAATGTCATCAAGAACATGTAAATAGCCGTTCTGGTCATCGTATGTTAAACAGATGTGCTGGAGTTGAATGGTGTCGCGGGGAGGCATTTGAAATCTGTTCCTTAGGGTAGAAAATCGTTATTGAAGGCATCATCTAGATCAATAGGAGAGATAAGTAGATCCATTTGCAGAAGAAGGTCCTGCATGTTTTTCCAGGCGTCGGCCCGCGAGAAGCCAAGCGGATCTGTTTGCCACAGCGTAATAGATGCGTCCAACACCTGACGCTGAACTTCCTTTTCTGCGGGGGAGAGAGCGGCCAGGTTTTCCACATATTTTTCGCTGATTATGAAGGCTTCTTCGGGGTGATCGATGGTGAACTGGATTCCCTTGAGTGTCCCCTGTACCATTGCACTCACCAGGTCTGGATGGCTTTCTATTACCGTTTCGCTGGTGACGAGTCCATTGGCAACAAGGGAAATGTAGTCTGCGGATGCCAAAGTATTCACATGGTATCCTTCAGCCGCGAGCTTGAAGGGTTCGTTGCTGACGTACACCACAACCGCGTCCACGATTCCGTTAGAGAGCGATTCTACCTGAGTAAAACCGATCGAGTCAAGAGAAACATCCTGCTCTTTCAGGCCTCCGGCATTTAACAGTGCTTTAAAGCCGATGTAGCTGGCACCGTACAACCCGGGAATACCGATGTGTACTCCACGCAGATCCTGTGGAGATTCAATTTTGGTGTCAGCCAGGGAAGTAATTCCAATGGGATAATCCTGATACCAGGCCATCACATATACTACTGGAAGCTCCTGAGCGCGGCCGAGCAGCACCTGTTCACCGGAGACGATCGCAAACTGGAGCTCTCCCGCACCCAGCAGGGCGACGGAATCGGTCTCCATGTTGTAGTCTATTTCCACATCAAGCCCACCTTCGCTGTAGAATCCTTTTTCAATGGCCACATACAGCGGTGCGAATTGGACATTGGGGATATAACCGACCGGCAGGCGGATAGAAGCGGTTTCTTGCTGTTCAACTGCGGGCGCGGGGGCGCAGGACGCTGCCGCAACCAGGAAAACAAACGCGGCAATGATGTTTATTTTTTTATTCATAATGTAAACTTCTTTCTTATATTAGTCCTGCCAGCGCAGCAGGTGTTTTTCTAACCACAGCACAATCCCGTACAAGGAAAGTGCCATAATAACCAGCGTGAACACGCCCACGAATACCAGTGCGGTGTCGTATTGACCGCGACCGACATTGATGAGAAAGCCCAGCCCACGGTTTGCTCCAACCAATTCGCCCACCACTGCGCCGATAACCGAGAGGGTTGCACCGATACGCAGTCCACCCAGGAGGACGGGAAGCGCTGCGGGTAGCTCCAGCAGGCGCAGGGTCTGCCAGCGGTCAGCGTGCATGGAGCGCATCAGATCGCGCAGGTTGTCGGGCACCGCCCGTATCCCTACGACTATGTTGACCAGAACTGGAAAGAAAACGATTAAAGCGCAGATGAGAATCTTGGAGAAAATGCCGGGACCGAACCAAATGACGAGCAGCGGGGCAATGGCTACTGTTGGTATCGCCTGGCTGGCGACCAGAAAGGGCTGAAGGATGTTTTCCAGAAAAGTTGAGCGGCTGAGGAAATAGCCCAGGATGGCGGCAAACAAAATGCCGGCAAATAATCCTGAGAGGACCTCAACCAGCGTGGTGGCTGTGTGACGCAGGAGAGAGCCGTCGGAGAGGGCACGCAGTGCGCGATTGGCGACATGAAGGGGAGTGGGCAGGATAAAAGCTGGCAGGTGAAAAACGAGCACCGCTCCCTGCCAGGCAAGTAGGAAAAAGGCGGCTGTGATGAATATGCTCCAGCGCTGGGCGTTAAACTGATTGACACTTTTCTTCTTATTTTCCATCAAAAAAACACTGCTCCTGACAACCTGCGGGGCAGCGTTTTGTGACACCAAGCCTTCTTTCATCCGGACTGTACCGTCGACCCTGGATTTGCGCCAGGTCTGCGCATTTCTGCGCTTGTGGGTTATCACCACCGATCGGGAATCAGGAGCTCACGCTCCCTCACCCTGCCCCGAAGGATATTGCCTGAATTGTATAAAGGTTTTATGCCTTCGTCAAGTAGATTTTTGGTTAACACCAGTATAATTTTCTATTATGCAGGAGCAGAACGCACGGGCGTTTACCATTGAACAGGCAAGCTGGCGGGATCTGCTGGCGCTTTCTGAATTGGAGAAGGTGTGCTTTGAGCGCGATGCCTGGCCGCTGATCGAGTTGATGGGCGTGCTGGCCTTTCAGAACATCGTACGCCTGCGGGCCGTGAAAGATGGGCGGATGATTGGTTTTATTGCTGGCGAGCTGAGAAAAAGGGAGAATACAGGCTGGATCCTGACGCTGGGTGTGCTGCCTGAATGGCGCCGGCAGGGAATCGCGGGTGCGCTCTTGAGTAACTGTGAGGCACAGATGCATATGCCGCAGGTGAAATTGTCTGTGCGGCGCAGTAACACTGCCGCAATCCGTTTATATGAGAAGCTGGGGTATGAACAGGTGGATACCTGGGATAAGTACTACCGGGGTGGAGAAGATGGCCTGGTGCTGACAAAGGAGATGACATGGGTGTGAAAGAGGTATGGAACTGATGGATAATAATGAATTGTTGGGTTTATTGGTGCAGGGGATCGTACTGGGTTTTTCAATTGCCGCTCCAGTCGGACCGATCGGGGTGTTGTGCATTCGGCGCACGCTGCAGAACGGGTTCAAGTCCGGTTTAGCCAGCGGGTTGGGAGCAGCATCTGCTGATGCGGTGTATGGGACGATCGCGGCGGCGGGCTTGACACTGGCGGCTGATTTCTTAGCCAAACAGCATATCTGGCTGGGGATATTGGGAGGCGCTTTCCTGTTATTTTTAGGCGTGAAGACGTTCCTCAGCCCACCGCCAGATGCGGATGGGCAGGCGCCGCAGACGAATAAATTGGGCGGAGATTATCTTTCCACCTTTCTGCTCACATTGAGCAATCCGATCACGATCTTCTCTTTCGCGGCGATGTTCGGCGGCTTGAGCGCTGGGACGGGAACGGGATTCAAAACCGGTGCGTTTGTGCTGGTGTTGGGTGTGTTCAGCGGATCTGCATTATGGTGGCTGGGGTTGAGCGTGTCGGTGAACTTTTTCCGTAAGAAATTCAGCGCGGGTGTGATGCAGTGGGTTAATCGCCTGGCAGGCGCTGTGATCGTTGTTTTTGGCCTGATGATGCTATGGCGGGCGCTCGCGCCTCTGATCAACTAACTGCTGGTGTGTACGTTGGATGATATGGACAGTGGAACCTGGCCCATAAGCGATATTAATGGAGAATCGCTGCGTAAGTTACCCTTGAAATATGCTATAATTTTATTTCAAAGGCATGAAATACTTAAATTTGTACCTTTTTCAAAAGTTTTCAAAAACCCAGTAATAACAGCAAGTTAAGATGAATTCCATGAGGAATAAATAAATTAACAATGTTTTATTCGATACTGGTATGGTAGAAGCAAAACCTTATTTTCAGAACAATTTAGCTAGTTACAAGGATATTCCGTTTTTAAACAAATTCTCTGAAAAAGATTTGATATCGATCAGTAAGATCGCTGTTTTCCGTAACTACCTTCCTAAATATCACATAATCATCGAAGGCAAATCTTGTCAGTCTGTCTATTTAATACTAAAAGGAGATGTGAATGTTTTTCGGACCTCCTTAAATGGCAGAAAGCAAGTGGTCGCGCGATTAGGCCCTGGGGATTGGTTAAACGCCAGCTGCTGCCTTAGTTCTAAAGAAAAAAACCTTGCCAGCGCAGTTGCTCTCTCACCCGTAAAAGTTTTGTTATTTACAGGAATAAAATTTCGTAGATTAGTGAAAAAAAACTCTCTCTTTGGTCTTATGGTCCTGGATAACTTTTCTAACCGTATCGAGAAAATGACCGACCAAATTGAAAACTTATCCTTACGTTCAACCAGCGGGCGGGTTGCTTATTTTCTCCTTGAACATGCTGATGAAAGCGGTGTAATTCACTGGCATTGTACACAGAAAGATATTGCTGATCGAATTGGAACAGTTGCAGACGTCGTCGGGCGCGTAGTGCGGAAATTTGCAGATAATGGATTGATTGAATTGCCAGTTAGGCACTGTATTGTAATCAAAAATAAAGAAAGATTAATGGAAGAAGCGCTGAATTAGATTCTTGAATTCGGGTTCTATTTTAAACCAGAGGGAAACAGGAATGCTTTACAAATTGTCTTGGCTAAAAGGCACTTTCTTTTGTTAATTATTTAACCTGCCAACAATACTAAATTATTAAGATTTGTAAAATATTGAACGGCTTACTGGCGTTTTTACTGATAGCAGATTAATAAACGATTAGTTTTGTTGTTGATGGGCATGCTTTGTGTAATCCCCCATTATTTACATGGATTTTGGCGCTAATGATAATACGCCAGATCACCATTCCCCCGCCATTTCGGTTAGATTTACGAGTAAAAACACCCATTTAAGTATTGTATAGACGACTTAAGTCTTATATATCATATATCAGTCAGTTATCCTTTTCAAATGTCGTTGACTGAAAAAGTTTTTTGAATTAATCTAAGATGGAGAGTACTGTCAAATAATTGTTAAAAAATCTGAAAGGAGATACGCATGGCAAAGTATATTTTAGTCCACGATTTAGGGACCACAGGCAACAAAGCAGTTATTGTTGACGAGAAACTGAATCTGTTGGCGAGCGGATATACACCATTTGAGTCATATTATCCGCATACGAACTGGGTGGAACAAAAACCAGAGGAATGGTGGAAAGCAGTCGTTGAAAGCACAAAGGAAGCACTCAAGACAAGCAAGGTTAATCCTGCAGACATCGCTGTTGTCAGCTTCAGTGCACAAATGATGAGTCAGACTCCTGTTGATAAAGACGGGAAGCTTCTAGTAGAACGAACTCCAATCTGGGCGGACGGCCGCAGTGATAAACAAGCAGATCGACTTAATAAGGCTTTTGGCGGCCTTGATAAGTTATATGAACTTCACGGTGTCGGTTGGCAGTCTGAAATCCATGTCATTAACAAACTACGCTGGTACAAAGACAATGCGCCTGAGGTTTATAAAAACACTTACAAATTCCTTCAGGCTAAGGAATTCATTGCCCAACGGTTGACTGGAAAATTCGCAACTGAGTGGGGTGACGCATCCATGTGCGGTTATATGGATATCAAGAAACGCAAACTCTCCGAGGAAATCTTCAAAGCAGCCGAAATCGATATGGCTAAAATCCCAGATGTTCTCGAATCACACGATGTCATGGGGCATATCACAGCGGAAGCAGCTAAACTCACTGGTTTGAAAGAAGGAACTCCTGTGTGCCTTGGCTCCGGTGATGTTGTCTGTTCCAATATGGGCGCAGGCGTCGTCAACCCCGGAATGGCATATACGTATATCGGTTCCGCAAACTGGACGGGTGTATATAGCCCAGTACCAAGCACCGATGCAAAGATAAAGATGAACTGCAGCACCGTTCTCCCGATGCCTGATGCTTACCATTTGGTTATGATCACATCAGCTGGTGGAATTGCCCAGCAGTGGATCCGGGACGCTATGTACGGCCTGGAGAACGCTAATGCCGAAAAAGCCGGAAAAAGTGTATATGATGAGATGACCGCGGATGCAGAAAAGATCGCCGCTGGTTCTGATGGTCTGTTGTTCCTGCCTTATCTACGCGGTGGCGGTGCCCCTCACTTTGATGTCAATGCGCGAGGAGCATTCTTAGGAGGATTGTTACCTCATTCACGCGGACATTTCGTACGTTCGTTATATGAAGGTATCTGCTTCAATATCCGCTGGCTGTACGACCTCTTTGAGTCCGTAGGTACACCAATTTTCAGCCTGAATGAGATACGTGCCATTGGCGGCGGCGTCCTAAATGATTCTTGGATGCAAATTTTCGCCGATATAAACAGTATCCCATTTGCGCGAGTTTCCAATCCTCAGCAAGCAACCGCAGTTGGCGCTGCCATCATGGGTGGTGTTGGGGTTGGTATTTGGGACAATTACACGGACGCTGCAAAGTTAGTTTCCATCGACAAGAACTACAAACCTAACAAAGCAAACGCTGAGATGTATGATGCGCTTTATCCAGTTTTCAAAGACGCATATCCAAGCTTGAAGAGCACTTTTGACAAAATAGCTGCTTATCAAGTTAAGTACATGCATGAATAAAGGTTAGAAGAATAGTTGGAAAATCAATATTACCCGCAACAGGGAAAACCAGGTTGCGGGTAATAACAAAAACATTTGACAGTAGTACTCTTAAGGAAAATTGACAATTTATCAAAGGAGCGTGTAAATCATGAAGAAATATGGTGTCTTGGATCCAGGTTTATTGAAAGGGATCATAGATTCCGCGGTTGTAGGGATGGATGTCACTGATGAAAACTTACGCCAGTATATCGAGGAGTTCAAGGATTACC
>Ga0255406_1050_pt1 | contig 9164 bp, 9 predicted proteins | sample ANMaggSeSYBR01F8_FD_182124 | JGI IMG/M metagenome (GOLD analysis project Ga0255406, IMG submission 182124) | Sediment cell enrichment communities from methane seep in Santa Monica Basin, California, United Staets - ANME aggregate JGI... | ecosystem: Environmental > Aquatic > Marine > Cold seeps >...
GAAAGCAGCAGAAATACCGCGACCAGAATTATAGAAAATCTAAGGCAAGAAAAACGGGAATTTAGTTTACGAAAGGATCTAGATACAACATTTTTATATTTTTTGATCATCATAGAAACCCCAATAAATAAATCAAAATTATTGACAGTTAATTTTTATACCCTTGTTAATAATACTATTATATATTAAGTGATCTGATCACCAAAAACTAATCCAGATACAGCAACATTATCTAGGTATAAATCTGAGGTTAGGGATGGCAAGAAATTATAGGTGTGCAAATAATAATTAAATGCAATTGCGCACGAAATTCTTGAATATAAAAAATTTGAAAAACAACCACCATATGTAGGGGTAACAATGGTAAAAACCCCATATGGTCGGGGCGAGAGGATCGCGACGCCGCAGGCTAGTACCTTTAGGTAAACCTCCGGCCTCTTGCACCCCATGCAAGCGCGCTAATCGCTCCAGCTCAGGGCTCTATATAGCCCTAAACCGGACATGCTAGAGTACTGCGGTTGTCAATGTTCTTGACTATGCTAGGGTAATAAGGTCCATCTCACTCATATTGGTAACTAATAACCCACCAAACTGGTGGATTTGTCAAGTCTATGGTCAGGTATTTGGTGGTGGTTGTTTGGTTGGTTTCAGTGGAGGAGGTACACTCTTGCAGATTCCTGGATTGGAAGCACCGATTTGTTCAAATCCATAAGGAAGTCGACAAGTATTGTCCAGGCTGAAAAGTGCGTCTATTGGATAATCATCCTTATCAATAAACGGAGAGCCAGCTTCTGCAGACCCCATTGTATCGTTGTAATCAAATTCTCCAAAATTCTTTAACCCTTTGTCGGCCCATGCTCCCCATAAAAATCCTTCTGGATTATCCAGTAATGCCCGGCTGACTGCGAATTGCACGGAATCGTCATTTTCAGGTGATAACCGTGTAAAAGCCACTTTTTCTCCTTCAAGGAAGAACTCCTCATCGTAGCCGCTTCCTTGAAATCCTTCATCAGCAACAATCGGTTGGGGACCTCCGACATCACCATTTATATCAACTAGAACTGTCACATTAATGATTGACCACTCTTCGGTTAGGTTTTCAACTAGCACTAACAAATCACCTCTGCCTCTCAATGAACGGTCGAATTCAATGCCATAAACTCCTTGTAATTCACCAGATTGGTCATCTACGCCGTTGAGGTTTATGGTGAAATAATAGAATTCAACATCATAGGCGAAATCAACTGAATAGATATCAACGTCGGGTTGATAAATCATCTCCTGGGATGTAAAAGGTCGTTCGTATAAATTTTCGAGGAAATTATCTCCTGAAAGAACTCTGTGTTCGCTCGCCCTCAGACTTGAGTCTGAATCTGCCAAAGTTCGAACAGGGTCAGGTATTTCATTTGGGAAGATTGATGGAATAGGTTCAGGCTCAGACGTTGATGTGGCAGTGGGCACAGGTTGTGGAACTTCAGCAGACACATCTTGCTCACTTTGGCCTGAATCTGATGTGCATGCAACAAGTTGAATGAATATTAAACAGATAAATATGACTCGGAAAAATAGCGCGTCTTTTTGCATTGAAACCTCCGCAAGGAATCCTGATATCTATATTTACATTATAGAGGGTTTGTATAAATATGCAAATATAAAAATTCTATTGTTTCTCAATTCATAAATCATGTATAAACCATTATTGTTATATATCGTATCGTCAATCTGTGTGATTATTGATGTAAGAGTTTTGTTAATAAAAAGGTGATGAGCTATCAAGGTCTATTATGAAGAGTATGGTTTCAACAACACCTCTTATCGGAAGATTCAGCGAAGCGGTAAAAAGTTTTTGATAAAACTGCGTTGTGGGAACATTAGTGCACAATCGATCGCGAAGCACACCCGAAGGGGTGAGGATCTCGGCTTCTTCCCTCATACCTCTGAAAGCACCGATAAATTGACGCTTGCTTGCCAGTATTGTAAAATAAGGCAAACTAAGTACACAAAATCGGGTTATAACAATAGCGGTGTGTGGTTTAGTTGGTAATTTATTAATAGAACAACCAGAGCAGCCGCACACAAAAAAAAGCGTTTTTATGAAAAGGAGGATATATAGAGAAAATTCAATAAAAACATTCATTAACCGGCTGATGCAGCCAAACAGGCAGTAAAAAAAACACACTCATTGAACCTGCCGCCAAATTGTCGAGATTTTATTGCCCCCGGGGGGACTGGAAAGATAAAAAATATGCTTCCCGCCGGGTAAATCTGAAATCTCAAGACATATAATCATTTATTTTTATGAACAGGAGATATTAAAATGAACGACAAATTTAAAATTACCACGAAAACCATAGTTGCCACGGGGATTGGCGCTGCCCTCTTCACATTATTATTCATGTATGTTAAAGTTCCGTCACCAGTTCCTGAGACGAGTTTTCAAGCTGCCTATGGACTAAGTTCCTTCTTTGCAACCCTATTTGGCCCAGTCGCGGGTGCTCTGATCTCATTTATCGGCCATGCTCTCAGCGACGCAGTTCAGTACGGCTCACCCTGGTGGAGCTGGGTCATCGCCAGCGGCGTTTCCGGCTTTGTTTTCGGTTTTGCTTATAATAAGACAAAAGTGGAACAAGGTGAATTCAAAGGCAAAGATATTCTCACCTTTAATGTCACCCAGATCATCGGAAATGTGATCGCCTGGGTGGTCGTAGCGCCAGTGCTCGACATCCTTATTTACCAGGAACCAGTTAATTTGGTCTTCACACAGGGAATCACCGCCGCGATCATGAACAGCTTCAGCGCCGGCATCTTTGGAACTCTGCTGCTGATCGCCTATGCTGCTACCCGCACCAAGGAAGGCAGTCTGAGCAAAAAATAGAACCATTAGACGTATAATTTAAGCGATACCAGGTGGCTGTCAATACACAGGAGGCAGCCACCTGAATTTATAAAAGGAGCAGCTGGTTCTGAGTGTGATCGCTTGAACAGGCAGGAGATCGAAATTATTTATCCGCATCCTTATCTGCAATAATAAACAACATGGAATTATATGGATAAGCAGCCCATCATTGAGTTTCAAGATTTTTCTTATAAATACTTTTCTCAGGCGGAACCCACCCTGCATGATATTAACCTGAAGATCTTTCCGGGTGAGAAAATTTTGATCGTCGGTCCCAGCGGCAGCGGGAAAAGCACGCTTGGTTATTGTGTCAACGGATTGATCCCCTTTTCATATACAGGCGAGATCAAAGGGAGCCTGACTATTAATGGGGTGGATGCCAAACATCTGAATATCTTTGAACTCTCAAAGACGGTCGGTACCGTGCTGCAGGATTCCGATGGACAATTTGTGGGGCTGACCGCTGGCGAGGACATCGCGTTTGCGCTGGAAAATGACAATATCCCGCAGCCTGTGATGCACGAACGGGTAAAGCAAGTGGCGAAGATGGTCGGCATGCACAACCTGCTTGCCTCCTCGCCCTTTGAATTGTCAGGCGGCCAGAAGCAGCGGACATCCTTAGCGGGTGTCATGGTAGACGATGTGGATATTCTGCTCTTCGATGAACCCCTGGCCAACCTGGACCCTGCCACGGGCAAGACAGCCATTGAGATCATTGATGGCATCCAAAAACAATCCAAAAAAACTGTCATTATCATTGAACATCGCCTTGAGGATGTCCTTCACCGTAATATTGACCGCGTCCTTGTGATGTACGACGGTCGGATCATCGCGGACATGAATGCCCATGAGCTGGTTTCCTCCCATGTCCTGAAAGAATGCGGCATTCGGGAACCCCTGTATGTCACCGCCTTGAAGTATGCGGGTGTGAAAGTAACCAGCGATATTTGCCCGGGATACATCACCACCTTGAAGACGGAATTATCCAGAGATGCGTTGGCAGCCTGGCACCGGTCCATACCCGTGGATGATCGGCACAACAGCAATCCTTCTATTCTTAAAATAGAGGACGTGTCTTTTTCCTACGATGGCAGCCGCAATGTTCTGGAGGATATTAATATTGATATCCTCGAAGGCGAGATGATTTCACTGGTCGGGAAAAATGGCGCCGGTAAATCCACATTGTCTAAATTACTGTGTGGATTTGAGAAAGAAGATCGCGGCAGGATCTTTTACAAAGGGAATGACATACAGGATAAGACCATTAAAGAACGGGCGGAAATCATCGGGGTGGTACTGCAAAATCCCAATCAGATGATCTCTAAACCGATGATCTACGATGAAGTGGCGTTGGGCTTGCGTTTCAGGGATGTTCCCGAAGATCAAATTGAGACGCGGGTGGAAAAAGTGCTCAAGATTTGCGGGCTGGCGCCTTTTACGGATTGGCCCATTTCAGCATTAAGCTACGGTCAGAAAAAACGCGTGACGATTGCTTCTATCCTGGTGCTGAACCCGAATATTCTCATCCTGGACGAACCCACTGCGGGGCAGGATTTCCGCCATTACACTGAGATCATGGAGTTCCTGGTCGAAATTAACAAACTGGGTGTGACCATCATCTTGATCACGCACGATATGCACCTTATGCTGGAATATACACCGCGAGCGGTCGTTCTGGCTGAAGGACGGATAATCGCTGATACTGCCGCATCCGTCGTCTTGACAGACGAGCGCATTATTAAACGGGCGAACCTTAAGGAAACCTCTCTCTATAATCTCGCTCAAATGGCGGGCATCCCGGATGGAACCCACTTTGTTCAGGGTTTTATTGATTATGAAAGGAAGCTTAAAAATCGATGAATACAAAGATGAAGCTTTTTTCATATAATTCGGTAGATACCGTCATTCACCGTCTTTCGGGTTTGACAAAATTGCTGTGCTTCCTGTTTCTTACCTTTGCGGTCATGTACTCCTATGATATCCGCGTCATCCTGTTGGTGATGGTTTTTTCCACTGCCATCCTGATGGTCTCAAAAATTAAATTTTCCCAAATTCGCCTGATGATCGTTTATGTCCTGATCTTTCTGGTAACTAATACTATTATTACTTTCTTTTTTTCGCCGGAAAACGGGGTAGAGATTTACGGCACACGGCATCAGTTAGCGCATCTATTTGGAAACTATAACCTGACTTCCGAACAACTTTTTTACCAGATTACCAAGTTTTTCAAATATGCTTCCGTCATTCCTCTCGGTATGATCTTCCTGCTGACTACCAATCCCAGTGAATTTGCTTCCTCCCTGGATAGGGTCGGCGTCAATTATAAAGCGGCTTTTGCGGTCGCCTTGACCCTGCGATATTTTCCGGATGTCCAAAGGGACTACCGCGATATCAGCCAGGCCCAGCAAGCCCGCGGGCTGGATCTGTCCCATAAGGCCCGCCTGAAGGACCGCTTCAAGAATGCCCTGCTGATCATTATCCCTTTGATATTTTCTTCATTGGGCAGAATTGAATTGATCAGCAACGCCATGGATCTGCGCGGATTTGCCAAGGAGAGAACGCGCACCTGGTATTCGTCCAAAAAATTCACACGGCAGGATTATTCAGCCATTGTGATCTCCGCACTGATTTTTATTGCCACAGTATGCGTGTCGATATTTATTAATAAAAGCCGTTTTTATAACCCATTTATCTAGGAGAATAACAAATACATGAAACCCATCCTTGTATATCAAACTGATTTTACCTACAAAGAAGGCGCCGTATGCGCCATGTATGGCGTGGTCAAGAGCGTGGATCGCGAACTGGAGATCATTGACGGAACGCATGAGATCCCGCAATTTGATGTCTGGAGCGCCTCCTATCGGCTGTACCAATCCATGCAATTTTGGCCGCTTGGGACCATCTTTGTGTCTGTAGTGGATCCGGGTGTTGGCACCCCTCGCAAAGCTTGCGTGGCCAAAACCGCGGACGGCTATTATGTGGTCACTCCTGACAACGGTTCACTGACTCACCTCAAATACATCGTCGGCATCACATCGGTCAGGGAGATTGACGAAACTATCAATCGCCTGAAAGGAAAGAACACCGAGGGAGTGAGCATATTCCACGGCAGGGATCTTTTTAGTTATTGCGCCGCGAAATTGGCCAGCGGGATCATCACCTATGAACAGGTTGGCCCGGATTATCCTGTGGAAGAAATCATCACCTTACCAATCTTGGAAGCAAAACTTGATGGCGGCAAAGTGAGTGGGATTTTCGAGATCAATGACCCGAATTTCGGTAATATGTGGACCAATATCCCGCTGTCCTTGTTTACGGAAGCGGGTTTTGCCTATGGCGATCATTTAAATCTGACCATTCGCCATGAGAAAAAAGTAGTTTTTACTGAAAAACTACTTTTTCAGCAATCATTTGGTTATGCCAAAAAAGGGGAAGCTATGATCTACAACAACGAGTTGATGAGAGTGGCTCTGGCCGTAAACCAGGGGAGTTTCAGCGAGCGCTACCAGATTGGTTATGGCCCTGACTGGCAGATTGAATTTTCTAAATAGGCGAATTGTCAGTTTCATAATATTTTTATCTGGAGTCATTCTCAGACTGTGAATATTTGCTTGAGTGAACCGATGATACTCTCTACCTGAAATTTCCACTGGCGGTATGCTCCAGCCTGAACAACAGGAAAGTCACCGTGCATGCAAATACAGCGCCAAAGCATAGTCTACTCCGGCCATCACCATATCCACCGCTATCTCAAAGCGCGTTTGCTTATCCTTCGACTACAGAGTATCGGTCACTGGGCATTGTTATCTGAAATGACTTCAGTGGGCCGTATATGGCATGCATTCAAGTTGGTAAAGGAGAATATTGTCAAAGGAACGGGTTATTAAAGGCACCCATGACTGTTATCCTGATGTCAATACCTGAGGCTTTGTGTACTTTATCCACCAGCTGGATAGCTTCTGGAGATAATTTGTGGGCAGTCATGATATCAATGATTACCGGTGCGTCCCCATGTTCTTGAGTGTACAGGTCACTTTCAATGTAGTGGATATAGTTGCGCAATTTCTTGTCAAGATCTTTCACCATACTCGGATTTTTTTCCCAGTTTTGAGCGGCAGAAATGGCCAGGATGATTTCGCCTTGCTTGGACTCTGCTACAATATCAAGTTTGTTCGTTTCGGAAAGTGTCATAATTCAACTCCTTAACTATGTGCTTTAAAATTCCTTTTGCTTAATCGGTGAATGAACTACCGCCATGTGGCTGAGGGATCTTGTGAGACGCGAGTGAACAGCATGCCTGATCTAAACCGGCCTTTTGGATCTCTATTTTTCCTAACATCCTGGCGGCACCTATCCTTTTGCCTGCTTGGCCTGTGTTAATAGAATTTTTGCTTTGGCATAATTTGGATCCAATCGAAGTGCTTCTTGCAATGCAGTAATAGCATTTCCGGGTTGCTTTAATCCCATATAAGCCGAACCCATGTTAAGAAAGACCTGGGGATCTTCTGGCGTTATTTTAGATAACAATTTGAATGTTCCGATCGCTTCTTTAAAGTTATGACGAAAAATACTGATTGATCCGAGATTGAACATTGCAGAAGTATTCAATGGGTCTGCCTGCAACGCCCTGTTGTAGCTGGCGGCTGCTTCATCCAGCAACCCCTTCTGTTGGTATACCATCCCCATCCCAAAATGGGCATCTGACGTTTCAGGTTCCAGCCTCAATGCTTCCTGGAATTCTTTTTCTGCCTCGTCCAGCTTGCCCTCTCTGAACGCTTCTCCACCCTTGTCAGCATGCTCCATAGCAGCCATGTTCAGATGAACAACTAGGGTGCCTTTATTATTCTTCTTAAATAAACTCATATTTACCTCTCCTCATTGATCAAGTGTTGAACATACTAAATCCATAGTCTTTTTTATATCTCTAGCTGCATTGGTTAGGCTGTTACTTACCGCAAGTGCATAAGCATGCTCAACCACCGATCTTGCTTCACTCTGCCCGAGCAAAGCCATTACAAGAGCTCTCTTTGATTGAGCAATAGCCATTCCTTCAATATTATTAAGTTCATTCCATATCCTCTCCTCCTCACAGTAGATTGCCATTATTTTTTCCTGAGCTTTCTTTTCTTTTTGGACAATAGATTGCTTGTACAGCGATCTCGCCTGCCTTTTCAGAATCTTTGCCTGGCGTGTTAGGGATTCCTCACGCTTAGGATGGATACCAAGGTCCTTATAGATCTCAGATTCCTGCCTGAGTAAGGCCAATAACTCCTCTGGCTCCGCCTTCCAAAGCTTTTCAAGGGCGCTTACCTGGTTGCATAATGCGGCTGCCAGTCCCATCTGATTACCGGTTTCCTGACATATTTTTTTTTGTTCTTCAATACAAGTTAAGGATTTCTCATATTCTTCCAGGTCAAAGTACACCAGCGAAATAGCGTTCAAGCATGAAAGCAGCCCATATTGATTATTAAATTTCCGGGAGGTTTGTACAGCATCTTTAAGGACGGAAAGCGCTTGATCCAATTTTTCCTGACGCCTGAGGACATTTCCTTGATTGCCCAAAATAGTTGCCAGCGACCCGTGCTTACCAAGGTTTCGATAAATTTCCTCAGCTTCCTTGTAAGCCTTCATCGCCCCCTCAAGATCGCCAGTGTTTTTCAGGCTCACGCCTCTGGCATTAAGCGTGTTGGCTAAATCTAATGGATTTGTTTCACCTCGGCGTTGTTCAAGCAGATATGTACGCAATGCCGCTGCTTCCTTGTGATGGTAAGCGTAACCCAGAAGATTAGCCACCTGACCGATGTGCATGAGTTTGTCGCAGGAAAGCAATCATGGGCGGATAATGGTGGAACGCAGCTTGAGCTATTTGGCCTCAGCCAAGAATGGGTTATCCGAAAACGAACTGATTGATATACTCTCTTTAGACAATGAAGTCATTGCTGATTTCATGCGCCGATCTCCAAAGTCTCCCAAGGTCAACCGCCTGCCAGTTGTGATTTTATCCCGACTATTTTTTGATCTTAAACCTTATTTCGCAGAAGTCACCGCTGATGAGACGACCCTTTTACGTTTCTATCATCATCAATTGGGAGAAGTTGTGTTTGAGAAATATCTGGGTGGTCAGGAAAGTACAAAGCGTCACCTGGCATTGGCCGACTATTTCAAAAAAAAGGATGTGAATACGCGCAAGATCGAAGAACTCCCATGGCAGCTAGCCAAAGCAGGAGAATGGAAGCGCCTTTCAGATCTGATGGCAGATTGGTTC
>Ga0255406_1053_pt1 | contig 9071 bp, 9 predicted proteins | sample ANMaggSeSYBR01F8_FD_182124 | JGI IMG/M metagenome (GOLD analysis project Ga0255406, IMG submission 182124) | Sediment cell enrichment communities from methane seep in Santa Monica Basin, California, United Staets - ANME aggregate JGI... | ecosystem: Environmental > Aquatic > Marine > Cold seeps >...
TATATTTTTCTTCCATAATTCCTCCAAATATCAATTTTTTCTTCAAAGAAGGATTTTTCTTAAGATTAATTTAAATTTCTATGTAATTATTTATAAATTGAATTTCAATATAAATGTTTTTATGAAAAAAACTTTGAATTCCTGTTTGATCTCTTTTGCTTGAATCAAGAATTAACACACAGAGATTCTGTATTATATTATGTTGAATGCACACCATCGATACCAATTGATAAAAGAAAAATTATTTTTTATTTAAATATTTTTTTAATACTTTCTGAAGCGCTTCTTTAATTGAAGGATCACGCAGTACCGCAATCAAGTAATAAACAATCCCAATTAGAATCGAAAATAATATTAACCCTAAATAAGGTAGGGAAATTTCTAGATTAGTAAGCGTCCTTTCAGGCAAAGGATTGAAACACTGAAAAATGATAATTAAAGCTAAAAAAGGCGCGGAAAAGACCAAATTATCCAGCAGATATTTCAGCGTTGTCCACACCGGTATTCCAGAAGCTGTTGTTGCCCAGAGGATAAAAACACCGTAAGTAATAATGCCTGTTATCGTAAAAAGCCACAGTCCAAGATAAACATTTCCGGTGATCCCGCCAATAACTAATGAACCAACTCCAGCTGCAACCTTGAATATGTTCAAAATAATACTCACCTCGTTCTTGCCAAGAATATTGGTAATATTACTAAGTGGGTAAGCAATGAAAATCATCAGTGTCCATAAACTAAGTATCTGTGAATAGACACCTGCTTGTGCCCATTCAGACCCGAAAGCGACTGTGAATAATTCTTCCCCGATGATCGTTATTACTAACATCGGAAACACACCAAACACGATCAATCTCTTAAACGTTTCTTCAACTGTTGCAGCAAATTTTCCTTCATGGTAGGATTTCGCGCCGCGCTGAAAAAAAACCTGCCCAACCGAATTTCCAATCAATACGACGGGTAAGCGGAGAACGCTTTGCCCCATGGCAAAATATCCCGCAGTTGTGGGTGAAAAATAAGCGGATAGCAGGATGCCCGGCAGATATAGAGATAATGAGCTTAAAAATGCAGCCAGCAAATTAAATTGAGGGAATTTCTTATACTCCCTCATACCAGCTTTCATTTCTTTCCATCGAAGCCGATCAATGATGAATTTTCCGTCTTCTTTTAGAATAAATAGCCCTAATGTGAACATGGATAGCACTTGACCTGATATTCTGGAGATGATCATCGTACTGCCGCCGGCTAAATCAACGAGCCCAAAACCCACCGTCATGCCATCAGCCACCACTTCTCTGGTCACCTCGGCCATGGAAAGTTGTAAGAACTTTCTTTTGCGGGCATTCCATTGTTTAAATACGTTAAAAGCGCCAATCGCAAATACTTGTATGGGGACGAACCAGAGGTAAGGAGCCAACTTGGGCGCATTTAATAGATCGGCAATCTTGTCTCTAAATAACCAAACAGTTATAAGTGAGATCGGGGTAGTTAAGAAAAGAAAAAACAAACTTACCCCAAACTGATTGGATGCCTTTTCCCTTTCTTTGGGCAGCATAATGGATTGGTCATATCGTAAAGATGAAATAGCCCCAAATATATTCGCGATTGACGAGAAATTCTGTCTGATCCCAAAGAATTCAGGCAGGAACAAACGGCTGATGACCGGTGAAAGTAGTATTCTGAAAACCTGAACAAATCCATTTCCAGAAAGAAGTTTTACGACATCATAGAAAAAGCTGAAATCCTTTTTTCTTTCAGCGCTTTTTTGGTGTTCATTACCAGAATATTTCTTGGGTGTATGCATAGTTTAATCCGGCTTTGATTATATCGTTTTTCTACTTGCACTTGGGTACCATCAAGCGAAATGGCCCCTGTGGATATCTTGTTCCAATAACCTAAATATATTATTGTTATTCATGCAATTTATCTCAATTACGTAATTCCCCATAGAGTTTGACATATCAGAGTTTAATTCATTGTGTAGTTTATAATATGAAGTAATATTTGCACAATATATTTAGAAAAAATAATCGAACAAATGTCTGATTTCAAATTTAATTTATGAATGAAATATTGCCCCTCCCTATCTGGCTGAAAATGTTTACGCAAATGTGCGTCAATTTGATGTACTATTTTTTCCAGCGGTATCCCTCTATCAACAACATTGGGGTATTAATCTGTAACCCATTATTCATTATTATTGGAGGTTGTGCAGGCACCATTTTAATGCGTCGTATGTTGGATTACTGGAAATTGTCCTCCACTATTCACAAAAACCTCAGCAATTCGGTGTTTGCTGCTTCTATTGGAAAATGGAAAAGACACCTTTTCAGTGGCCAACAAGCCTATATTTTATATAAAAATTACTCCGGAATTGGAACAATTAGGGTATTTGGATTAGTCAGATGAACAGACCGATTTTTATTCTAGGAAGCCACAAATCCGGCACCTCATTGATGCGGAACTTGTTAGATGGTGTTCCCGATGTATTTTCAATCCCGATTGAAACCCATATCTTTGAATTAACAGGACATTGGGTAGATTATGCCATGCGCCGAAGTTTGCCGCGCAAACAGACCTTTGAACAAATAATTGAACACATTAGGAAAAACATCGAAAAATCGAATCGAAAATCCGGTAAATTTGGCCATTACGGAGGAGACAGCCTTTTAGAGAATCAATGGGATATACCCGCCCTACTTCATCATTTTGAAGAAAACGCCAAAATACCTTATAAGAAGCATGACCTGAAGGGTTTTATCCAAGCTTATTTTGAAAGTATATATCTATCTTTGCTGGCTGAGCTTCCACCTACAACACTGCGCTTTGTTGAGAAATCAGTGGAAAATGCGGAGTTTGCGGGGATGTTGGAAAATCTTTTCCCAGAAGCTAGATTTATTCATGTGGTACGTAATCCATACGCAGTTGTAGTATCTACTCGTAAATATATCGCCATGCGCCGAGGAAAATACCCTTATCTTGGTATAATTTTTGAAGCCTTTGAGAACAGTTATTACTTCGCCCAGTCTAATCCAAGGATTATTTCTAATTATCTTATTCTTCGATACGAGGATCTAATTCTTGAGACAGAAAACAAAATGCGTGAGGTAGCATCATTTATCGATGTTCCATTTCATAAATCAATGTTGCTGCCGACTGCTCAGGGGAAGATGTGGCATGGTAATAGTGTGAGTGGAAAATCGTTTAACGGAGTTTCGTCAACCCCACATTCTTCATGGAAGAACGAAATTAATCCTTTAGAGGTCGCTCTAGTCAACATTTTGTTTGAGCATGTGCTGGAAGCCTATGATTACGAAAAAATTTACCCGAGTACCTTACCTATTATGCCAACGAAAAAGGAAAGGCTTAGAAATTATTTTGCCAATCGTTTTTTTTGGCTTACATCGCAAAAAAGGCGGGTTGGCGAAAGAAGTATTATAAGAAACTGAGCAAATCCATTTCAGGAAACAAGCTTTAAGACATCATAAAAAAAATTGAGGTCTTTCTTTTCTTTCAGTGCTTTTCTTATGGTTTTTTTTATAAGAGCTTTGAGGTGTATGCATAGTTTAATCCGGCTTTGATTAAATCGTTTTTCTACTTTCGGCTGTGCACCATCAAGTAAGAAATCTCCGGTACACTTAAAAACAATTCCTTTTATGAGTTTTCTTTAGATACGTTTTATATTTACTGATGAGTAATATTGACCCCAGGGATTTGGCACCACTCTTATAACTGAAAATCAATAGGTGTGTTTAGGGCAATAGTTCTTTCTCCCCCTGGTTTGAGCTATCTACGTATTTGAAATAACTTTTTTATAAACTTTTGTTAATTGATTCGATATTTTTTTATAACTATATTTTTCTATACAGCGATCTCTAATATTAACTGAATTGAATTTTTGATAATCCGTATAACTTTTCTCAAGTCCTTCAGCCAAATGATGCACATTCTGATTATTTACGAGAATACCATTTGTTTTGTTTATAATTTCTTCAGGTCCCCCGGACTGTGTTGCAACGACTGGAATGCCGCAAGATAATGCTTCAATTAATGTCACCCCAAAAGTTTCAAGATCGCTTGAAGATACCAGAACATCTGATTGTTGCAAGACATCAAACACCTTTGGCCTATTTAATAAACCGTGAAAAATTACGTGTTTTTCAATCCCAAGCTCTTTAGTCAATTGCTCCAGATCCTTTCTTTCGGGTCCATCTCCAATAATATTCAAATAAACATTTTGTAAATTAGAAAAAGATGAGAAAGCAAACAGTAAATTATCAAATCTTTTGCGTTTAATTATCCGCCCAATACTTGTAAAATAAAATTTGGTTTTGTCATTTTTCTTTAGCAGAGGAGTAAAAATGTCAGTATCCACTGTATTAGGTATGATATCAATTTGATCTATCTTATAGATAGTACTAAGTCTTTCCCTCAGGAATTTACTAACAGATATTAGGTGATTAGCGTTTTTAAGAACCGAGTTTGTTTCTTTGTATTTATATCTGGTTGTTTTTTTCCAAAATGTTCTGTGCTATGAGTAGTAATTATAAAAGGTACCCCGGTTATTTCATTTAATATTCTTGCAATAATTCCCCCATACCAAACAAAATGCGCGTGGATTATGTCTGGTTTTCCGTATCTTTTTATGTACCTTCTTATATAAAAACCACAAATAATTTTTGTTAATGGTTTGTGGATGAGGGGAATTGGTAAAAAGGTAAAATTCATTACGGGTATGCCGTCTATCTCATAGAATTTTATTGACTCTCGGAATGAAAAATTATCCTTTAATACCCTTTTTGGGTGAGGATAATTAGAAACTAAAACCCCAACTTTATGACCTTCCCTTTCTAACGCTAAAGCCTGATCATGGACAAATATCCCTTTTGAAAGATTGTTTTCAGATGGATAGATTGAAGAAATGATTAATATATGCATCTTTTAATTATAAATTATCTTGACTTAATGGTTTTTATAGTATATATTGTCTATATATTTACTATAGAATATAAATTATGCGATTATCCAAGCGTGGAGAATACGGGCTGCGGGCTATGATGCGGCTGGCGGAATTCTATCAGCCAGTAGAACCGCCGATACTTACTCAGATTCGAGAAATATCTGAGATTGAGAACATACCCATAAAGTACCTGGAACAAATCTTACTTACACTAAAGAACGCTGGGCTATTGAACAGCAAAAAAGGTATTCATGGGGGGTATTACCTGGCAAAATTGCCTTCTGAGATCATGCTGGGGCAAATTGTGCGCATCCTGGATGGACCATTAGCACCAATTCGTTGTGTCTCGCAAATGGCATATGAGCCGTGCGAGTGCCGAGATGAAAAGACGTGTGGATTACGGCTGGTAATGTTGGATGTGAGAAACGCAATTGCGGATATTTTGGATAATACTAGCCTTGAAGATATGCGCAACCGCGTGAATGCGGTGCGGGAAGAATTTTACGGAAAAGAGCTTTGATTCATGATAGGAATAGTTATTTTTTTTCCTAATAACTATACTAATACTATAGACTTATAGGTCTATTTGTAATGGCAAGGAGTGAAATTTTCATGCGCACATCAATAACATCATTTCATCTTCAGGTAATAATCTGGGCTACTAAAAAAGTATAGAGGTTTCAATAATGCTGTTTTTATTGTATGTAATTGTGGGTTTTGTGGGACAAACGATCGATGGGGCACTGGGAATGGCATACGGTGTAAGCTGTACGAGTTTCCTTCTAAGCATGGGTGTCCCGGCACCGTTGGCAAGTGCCAGTGTGCATACTGCTGAAGTAGTCACATCTTTTGTGTCAGGTATATCACATTTTAAAATGGGAAATGTGGATAGAAAATTGTTCACGCGTCTTGTGATCCCTGGTATCCTAGGAGGAATTATTGGCGCTTTCGCTCTGTCTAATGTTGACAATAAACCCTTAAAACCCATCATCTCGGCTTATCTCCTAGTTATGGGAATAAGGATCATCTATAAATCCCTTAAAGAGTCGAGTGTCAAGGTAAAACAAATGGGGGGGGAAATTTACCTACTGGGATTCATTGGTGGGCTTATGGACGCGATAGGCGGAGGAGGGTGGGGACCAATTGTGACTTCAACTCTGGTGGCACGCGGAAATTCCGCCCGCAAGTCAATTGGCTCAGTTAATGCTGCCGAATTTTTCGTAACCTTAGCCCAGGTTGCTACTTTCACTTTTTTCTTAAAACTGACGAATTGGCAGGTGATTTTAGGATTAATGGCAGGCGGTGTGACTGCTGCTCCCCTTGCAGCAATTATTACCAGAAAAATTAATCCTCAAAAATTGATGCTAATTGTGGGAATTTTTATCTCCCTCTTAAGTCTGAGGACTATCTATTTATCAATCTTCTAAACACAACCAATTACACAAATGATTAACTTCTTACTTTATATCCTAGTGGGATTTATCGCACAAATGATTAGCGGGTCATTGGGAATGGCATACGGTGTTATCGGCACACTGTTTTTATTGTTTATAGGCGTTCCAGCATCTAGTGCCAGTGCCAGTATTCACACCGCAACCGTAGCCACCAGTTTCGTTTCCGGAATATCCCATATGTCTCATGGAAATATTGACAAGGAATTATTTTTAAAGTTATTAGTCCCAGGTGCGGCAGGCGGAATCATCGGTTCAATCCTGCTTACCAATTTTAATGGGGATTTTCTAAAACCCATCATCTATGCGTACTTGTTTATCACAGGTATACGCATTTTGACCACAGCCCTGCGCAAGACACGCATTCACAAGAAACCATTAGGCAATAAGATATATTTAATTGGATTGACCGCAGGCATACTAGATGCGGTTGGTGGCGGAGGTTGGGGGCCAATCGTTACTACATCACTTATTTCTAACGGCGTTGAAGCCCGAAAGACCGTCGGAACTGTGGATTCATCCAAATTCATTGTCGCTCTTGCCCAGGTGATCGCTTTTTCAATCTTCCTATCAATTACTCATTGGCAGGTAATCTTGGGTTTGATCATCGGCGGAGTTACAGCCGCACCCCTCGCCGCGTATGTTAGCAAGATCATCCATCCAGAAAAACTTATGCTCCTGGTCGGCAGCATCATTTCCGCAATTAGTCTAGTATCAATCGTAGCAGGATTAATTAGTTAGTATAATTTGAGGGTTAGGAATAAATAAACAATGCAATATCTTTATCGGAATAAAGGCAAAGTCAGTTTCAATGACCGCTGTGCGGCATATAAGCAGGAGCCGTTTATTTTCTGGTTCACAGGACTCTCTGGCGCCGGAAAATCTACGATCGCGGACGCATTTGAAAAGCATCTGTTTGCCCAAGGGCAGGTCGTATTCAGTTTGGACGCGGATGACCTGCGAAAAAAGCTGAATGCCGACCTGGGTTTTTCAATGGAAGATCGTGCCGAGAATGTGCGGCGGGCGGCGGAAACCGCGCGCCTGCTGCAGGACGCGGGCGTGATCGTTCTGGCAACGTTCATCTCGCCAACACGTGCCATCCGCAAACAGGCGCGGGAGATCGCCCGAGAGGGGATGTTCCTTGAGGTATTCGTGAAAGCCAGTTTGGAAACGTGCATCGCGCGCGATCCAAAAGGTTTTTATAAAAAAGCTATGAATGGAGAGATTAAGAATTACACAGGCATCGCATCCGGTTATGAAGCGCCAGATCATCCAGAACTCATGTTGGATACGGACGTGGATAGCGTGGATGGTTGTGTGAAAAAACTCATACAGCTGGCTGTCAGCGCCGGCGTGATCAAAGAAGAATAAACGTATATGAATCAATTAGACCGATTAGAGAATAAGAGTATCTACATCCTGCGGGAAGCATACAGCCAATTCAAGAGCTTATGCATGCTGTGGTCCATTGGCAAGGACAGCACTGTTATGCTGTGGCTGGCCAGAAAAGCGTTCTTTGGGCATGTGCCTTTCCCGCTCGTGCATATTGATACCGCGTACAAGATCCCTGAAATGATTGAATACCGGGATAAATTAGCGCTAGAGCTCAACATTGATATGATCTACGGAAAAAACCGAAAAGCGCTAGAAAATAAGCAAACTTTTCCAGACGGCAACGCGACACACCTTGAATGCTGCAAAGCGCTCAAAACAGATGCTTTGGTGAATACGATCAACGGCACCTGGCCGCGCTTCCGTTTGAACCACAAAACCGGTAAGTATGAGACGGACAAGAACCCCGAACCCTACACTGGTGTGATCGTCGGCCTGCGTGCTGATGAAGAGGGCAGCCGGTCAAAAGAACGCTATTTCTCCGCACGCGATAAAAAGAGTGAGTGGGATATCGCCAATCAGCCGCCTGAATTTTGGAACCAGTTTAAAACCGATTTCGCTCCTGGGACACACGTGCGTGTACATCCACTGCTGGATTGGTCAGAATTGAATGTGTGGGAATATATCGGACGGGAAAATATCCCAATGGTATCGCTATATTTCAACCAGGGGGACGGCACCCGCTACCGCTCCCTGGGCTGCTGGCCCTGTACAAAACCCATCCAATCAAATTCACGCACTGCTGAAGATATTATTGGGGAGCTGGGTTCTGGAAAGCTTACCAGTATAGCGGAACGCGCAGGAAGAGACCAGGATAAAGAAGATGGCGGCGGCCTTGAAGAACTGCGAAAAGGCGGGTACATGTGAAGATGAAAAACCAACGTGAAGAAATTAAACTTGTGATCGCAGGCCATGTTGACCACGGGAAAAGCACTATCATCGGAAGACTCCTGGCTGACACGAATTCCCTGCCAGAGGGTAAGCTGGAAGCAGTAAAGGAAAACTGCCGACGCAATTCCAAACCATTTGAATACGCTTTCTTACTTGACGCGTTCAAAGATGAGCAGGCGCAGGGGATCACAATTGATGCCGCTCGATGCTTTTTTAATACCAAAAAGCGTAATTATCTGATCATTGACGCGCCTGGGCATATTGAATTCTTAAAAAATATGATCACCGGCGCTTCCTGGGCTGAAGCAGCGTTGATGGTCATTGACGCTTATGAAGGCGTTCAAGAAAACTCTCGACGGCACGGGTACATGCTGTCCTTT
>Ga0255406_1047_pt2 | contig 8987 bp, 4 predicted proteins | sample ANMaggSeSYBR01F8_FD_182124 | JGI IMG/M metagenome (GOLD analysis project Ga0255406, IMG submission 182124) | Sediment cell enrichment communities from methane seep in Santa Monica Basin, California, United Staets - ANME aggregate JGI... | ecosystem: Environmental > Aquatic > Marine > Cold seeps >...
CCGGGGACGACCCTCCAGCGGAAGACCCACCTGGTGGCGAAGAAGGCGAAGAATGTGCTCCTGAAGGGGAAGAACCTCCTGCGGAAGAAGAACCTGTTTGCGAAGAAGGCGAAGAATGTGCTCCTGAAGGGGAAGAACCTCTTGCGGAAGAAGAACCTGTTTGCGAGGGAGAAGAATGTACTCCTGAAACGATTGAAGAATCGGTGGCAGAAGAGGTGGAGGAAAGTTTAGTGGAAGTAGTGGCTGCGTTGGCAGAAGCCGATGTGGTATTGGTGAATGAAAACAACGAAGTGGTACCGTTGGTTTCTGAGGAAGCAGCCGATATCCTAACTACCGGAGACCCATGGTTCATTCGCAATGATGGCACTGTGGACAAAAAGATTTGTTATATTCCTAATCCAATAACACCTGTAACTTGTACAGCTGCTTGTAGTTTACTAATCACTTGCGATGAGTGTTATTGTTCAAGTAACCCGATCCAGGATGCAATAGATGATGTCGGTACTAATGGCATGCCAAATAATGGAACTATAAATGTGGAACCAGGTATATATGAAGAAAATATCAGCATTTATGTTCCGGGATTAACTTTGTTAGGAAACCCGGGTGATCCCTTGCTTGCGGGTGCCGCCTTAAATGCTCCATTGTTGTTGGGTGGTTTTAGTGGCGACACAGGAATTGGTGTTCATATTACTGCAGATAGTGCTACCCTAATTGGTTTTATTATTGAAGGTTATTCTACAGGAGTACTTGTAGATGCGTCTTCTGGAAATATCGATGTTTGGGTTGAAAATAACACAATTAAAAACAATGTCACAGGTATCAAAAATGTTGGTGAGACTGGCAAGCCTCATTTAGAAGCTCATTATAATAAATTTGAGGACAATACATGGGCGATTGATAATAATAGCACTGTACTTAATAGTAATAACGTGCAGTACATTGAAGCACAATATAATGATTGGGGTTGTCCAGAAGGTCCAATTATTTATAATATGGGTACCTATTATTACTGGAACGATGCAAGTGATACTGTAGGGTATTCCACAAATCCAAATCCTAACTGTGCAATTCTGTATGGAGTTGATTCACTCTGGGATCATCAGAAGGGTGGCGGAGCACCGATGACCAATAATGGTTACTGGTCACCATACAAAATTAATATAAATCACTTGGCTTCGCCCGAACCATACTGTGGTGATGGAAAAATAGACGCTGGCGAAGAATGTGACGACGGGAATGATGTGGGTGGTGATGGCTGTACGAATTGTATAGTTGACCCATACTGTGGTGATGGAGAAATAGACGCTGGCGAAGAATGCGATGATGGCAACAATGATAACGGCGATGGCTGTAACGAGTTCTGCTATGACGAATTCTGCGGTGACGGGGTTGTTCAATCTCCTGAAGAATGCGATGACGGCAACAATGATAACGGCGATGGCTGTAACGAGTTCTGCTATGACGAATTCTGCGGTGACGGGGTTGTTCAATCTCCTGAAGAATGCGATGATGGCAACAATGATAACGGCGATGGCTGTAACGAGTTCTGCTATGACGAATTCTGCGGTGACGGGGTTGTTCAATCTCCTGAAGAGTGCGATGACGGCAACAATGATAACGGCGATGGCTGTAACGAGTTCTGCTATGACGAATTCTGCGGTGACGGGGTTGTTCAATCTCCTGAAGAGTGCGATGATGGCAATAATGTTGACGGCGATCACTGCTCAGCTATTTGTGAAGCAGAGGAATGGTGCGGTGATGGGGAAGTGACTGGGTCTGAGACCTGTGATACAGCCTTGGAAGGAGAATGGGAACATAAATGTCGAGAAGTCACTTGCACATGGTGCGGTGATGGAACAGTTCAGGATCCGCCTGAGGATTGTGATCCCAAATATGATGACCATTGTTCAGGCACCTGTGAAATAATGGAATGGTGCGGTGATGGAATTCTGCAGCCAAACCGTGGCGAGACCTGTGATACAGCCTTAGAAGGAGAATGGGGAGATAAATGTCGAGAAGTATATTGCACATGGTGCGGTGATGGGATCATCAATGGGGCACACGAAGTATGCGATGGAGAACCATACTGCAATTACGACTGTGTATATGATCCGTATTGCGGTGATGGGAAAGTGGATAAGGATGAAGAATGCGATTATAGCGCGTCTCCGACAGGAGCGCCTGCTGGATCAACCTGCACAACCTCCTGTGAAATACTGCCGCCACCACCTCCCGTTGTATTATTGGCGGTTGATCGGCCTGACCTGATCACGGCTGGCATCGGACATACGTGCGCGCTGACGGATAAAGAAGGACTGGAGTGCTGGGGGCTGAACGACTCCGGGCAGGTGGGCGACAGCTCCTTTGTGGATAAACTGGCACCGGTGGATGTAGTTGGGATTGACCCGACCACGGTGATCGGATTGGTATCCGGGATCCACCATACCTGCGTGCTGACCTCCGCGAATGATGTGTACTGCTGGGGTTTGAACAGCAGCGGACAGCTGGGCGACGGCACGATCGATAACAGCAACGTGCCCGTCTATGTGGACGGTTTAGAAGGAAGGATCATATCCATTTCAGCGGGTGCGGAGTTTACCTGCGCGCTCAACAGCGCCAACGAAGTGTTCTGCTGGGGCAATAACTCCAGCGGCCAGTTGAATGACGGCACGGAAGATCACAGCAGTATACCGGTGAAAACAACCACTGTAAGCAGCGACACTGTGTTTATCTCAGGTGGTTCTGCCGAACTGCAGGGCATCACTTCTGACGGAGCGGTGCAGCTGTGGAATTCACAGCCGATCATCCCTGTAACCGGTTTCCCTGAAGAGGACAACTCGTTCGTTTCTGCGGACCGCTTTACAGAAGGCGGCTGCTCGATGACCAATACCGGCGATGTCAATTGCTGGGGTGGGATCACAAACGCTGAGGTTGTTGGCGCGTTGGTCAGAGATATGTTAGCCAGCGGCGAAGGGCACGCCTGCACGATGAAGGCGGAAGGCCTGGTATGCTGGGGAAGCAACAGCAACGGCCAGCTGGGTGATGATTCACTGAATGACAGCGATGAAGAAGTCTTCGTGGTCGAACTTGAGCGGGGCGTGATAGCCCTGGCCGCAGGCATGAAACACACCTGTGTCATCTACACAGATGAGACGGTGGCATGCTGGGGTCTGAATGTTGACGGTCAGCTTGGGAACGACACTATTAGCGACAGCATGGTGCCTGTAAACACAAAATAAGAAGATAAAAATAAAGGAAAAGAGCCAACCCGCTTATATGGCGGGTTGGCTGCTTAAAGAAAGAAATCCGCTAATAATATTAGCGAACTTGGTCGCCTCGCCTATCGTCAGCTCGCCATATTGGGTGAGCTGACAGGGTTTAACCAGCAAGCTAAAAGATAACCATTTTTCATGGTTGACAAATAGCAAAGATAGTGTATACTTTTATTTACAATTAAATAAGAAAGAATTGAAAGCATTGAAGCTGCGCTAAAAATGGTCGCTTATTTGGGTAAGCCGCCGAACCCATTGTATGTGCAGATGAGCTAATAGCGAAACCGGTCAATCTATTTGGTCGGTGTTTTTATTTTCCCAAACCTGCTGAATAGAACAAAACCAAAGTAATCAAGGAGAAAAGGCCAGGGATGAAAAAAACAAACAGTTTGAAAAGAATCACAAATCTAATCGCAGTGATGGTAATTTTATTGGGTGTGATTCCCTTTACGGCGGTGGTGAATATCACGACCGTTTACGCGGATGGGGAAGAAACCACTGAACCAGCTGTACCAGCAGCGGAGGAAGCGCCTGAAGCTGAAGAAACTGCTCCCACAACAGAAGAAGATGTGGAAACTGAAGGAGTAGAAGCAGCGGAAGAGGTGGATGTTGCTGAAGAAGCAGAAGCTGAGGAAGAAGTTCTACCAGAAGCAATCGAAACTGTTGAAGAGGAAATAGCCGAAGTGGAAGCTACCGTGGATGTTTCCGAAATAGTTGAAGCGCTCAGTGAGGCTGAAGTACAGATCGTCGATGAAAGCGGTGAAACGCTGCCTCTGGCAAGCGTAGAAGCCGTGGAAGTCCTGGCATACAGCGATCCCTTTCTTTGGGATGACAATTTGGGTAAATGGGTTGGTTTTGCGGATAACGCTAATGGCTGTCCGGCCAACGTAATTTGTAATGTAAGCGCAACGCCTTTTCAGGCAGCGGTTGAGTATTCCGAGTCCCCAAATAGGGGAAATGTGATCTATGTTGCCAGTGGGAATTACGAGGAAGACAATGTGGTGGTGAATACTGCAGGGCTTTCATTTACTGCCTTCCAAACCATCACCGTACCAGATACGAATGTGGTGCCGGTGTACACTTCTGGATATGCGTTGGTGAATAAAATCACGATAAACGTGGAACTTGGAACCATTGAAGGTGTGTACGCGAAAGAAGTGATCGTCAATGAATCTGGAAAAACTGGCGGACGGCTTGACGACGCTATGGCTCTGGTGAATGATGGCGGTACGATCGAAGCTGACATGGTTATATATAACTCGGGTGGACAAAAACGTGTGAAGGATGCACATCACTCAAGCGTCAATTTTGAATGGGAATGTGGTGAGCCAAATGCCCCAATTTGGATTGGACGAACTTATCGTATGACCCTGATGGATCTAACTAATCAGAAAATTCTGGATTACTATATTGCTCATGGTGATGAGCGGGTAGACGTGGATGGGTATAACGATTCCAGTGATCGAAAATTTGGCACAAGCCACAGTTATGCAGGTCCTTATTTAGACCTGAGCGCGGCAGCACGGATGGAGGATTTACTGATTGGGGTAAATTTATCTGAAGCTGATGCCTGGGGCAACCTGGATGAAGAACGAATTTACTGGTATTTGCTTGGAAACACCGGCTACGATAACAATAGTAATGAGATTACACTCACCGATGATCAGCAAACAATTGCGAATAGGATTACACCCGAAAGCGCTTATAGTGACATCGAAAAAAGCCACAGCGTCTGGTTCCTGTGGCCGGAATATGAATATAACTTTAATAGAACTGTAAGCCCAATACTCGATAGTTCTGATAGAAGGCAGTTGACATTCTTCTCGTACGAGACACGGGTAGTGTATGGCTGCCTGGATCCAGAAGCTGAAAATTATGATCCGAATGCAACAGAGGACAATGAGGATTGTGTATATCCTGAAACCCCTCCTACAACAACCACTGCGCTGGTCCCAGCGGTCGGCGGGCTTGACCTGATCACGGCTGGCATTGGGCATACCTGCGCGCTGACGGCTAAAGAGGGTCTGGAATGCTGGGGCTTGAATGAGTTCGGTCAGGTGGGCGACAGCTCCTTTGATGATACGCTGGTGCCGGTGGACGTGGCCGGGATTGACCCGGGTGGGGTGATCAATTTAGTATCTGGAATTCATCACACATGTGTGTTGACTTCCGCGAACGAAGTTTTCTGCTGGGGTTTGAATAACAGCGGACAGCTGGGTGACGGCACGACTGAGAATCGCAATGAACCAATCCTGGTGGATGAGTTAGAAGGAAAGATCATATCTATTTCCGCAGGCGCAGAGTTTACCTGCGCGCTCAACGACGCAAGTGATGTGTTCTGCTGGGGCAATAACTCCAGCGGCCAACTGAATGACGGCACGGAAATTCACAGCAGCATACCGGTGAAAACAACCACTGTAAGCAGTGACACGGTGCTGATCTCGGGTGGTTCTTCCGAACTGCAGGGGATCACCTCTGATGGCGTGATGCAGCTGTGGAACTCACAGCCGGTCATCCCTGTAACCGGTCTTCCCGAAGAGGACAATGCATTTGTGTCAGCGGATCGCTTTACCGAAGGCGGCTGCACGATGACTGATGCGGGCGACGTTAACTGCTGGGGCGGGATTACTGATGCTCAGGTCAAAGGCGCAGTGGTCAACGATATGTTATCCAGCGGAAAGGGGCATGCCTGCACGATGAAGCCGGAAGGTTTGGTATGCTGGGGAAATAACAGCAATGGCCAACTGGGTGATGATTCACTGGATGACAGCCTTGAAGAAACCCTGGTCACAAAACTCGAGCAGGGCGTGATAGCCCTGGCTGCGGGTATGAAACATACCTGTGTTATCTATACAGATGAAACAATTGCATGCTGGGGTTTGAATGATTATGGTCAGCTTGGGAACGACACTCTTAACGACAGTATGGTTCCTGTCAATACAAAGTAATAAATGGACCAATAAAATCAGCCTGCCATATTGGCGGGCTGATTATTTTTAAATGAGAAGCATTAGAGAAATATAAATTTAGAAAAACATATAAAGAGGTATGCTATCGTTTGTGTAGAGACAAGCTAAACAGACTTCTCTCTCCTTATTAGAGAAACAGACCGCTTACAAGGCAGTCTGTTTTATTTTGTGTGTTTGCTAATTCCAGAGTAATTATATCCAACCACGCAGCTGCATGGCTTTGACGACCCGGTCGATAGCGACCATATACGCCGCGTCGCGCATAAATACATTTTCATTTTTTGCCATTTCATACACGTCGGAAAACGCTTTGGTGAGGATCTGCTCTTCCTTATCAAGCACTTCCTGTTTTGGCCAATAGTAATTACCGCTGTTTTGAACGGATTCAAAATAAGATACTGTCACACCGCCGCTGTTGCAGAGAAAATCCGGGATCAGGAAAATGCCTTTTTCGCGGATAACCAGATCTGCTTCGGGGGTGGTGGGCCCGTTCGCCCCTTCCGCAATAATCTTCACTGAAGGGCTGATCCATTGGACGCTTTCCGCGTTGATCTGGCCTTCCAAAGCGGCGGGGATGAGCACGTCGACATCTTTTTTCAGCCAGGCGTCGGCATCTTCGATCACGTATCCGGCAGAGACTGCTTTTTCTTTGTCTATGGATCCGTATTGATCGGTGATGCTTTGGATAAAGCGGGGATCGAATCCATCTTCTTTGCTGACTGTATATGCTTTTCGGTCGTCACTGTCCCAGAAAGATACACATATCACTGAACCGCCCAGGATCTCTTCGAAACCGATTGCCGCATATTGGGCAACATTGCCGCACCCCTGGATTGCTGCTTTACTTTTTTTAGGATCCATCCCAAGACGATTAAATGCTTCGCGAAGGGTGTAGATGACGCCATAACCGGTTGCTTCTGTGCGTCCAAGCGAGCCGCCGCCGCCGACAGGTTTTCCGGTGATCACACCGGGAGTGAATTCCCCGGTAAGCTTAGAGTATTCGTCCATCATCCAGCCCATCATCTGAGGGGTGGTGCCTACATCCGGCGCCGGCACATCCTGGCGGGGGCCGATATTTTTCCACATCTGCTGCACCCATCCCCGAACAAGGCGTTCTTTTTCACCAATGGTTAGGGTGGATGGATCCACGATCACACCGCCCTTCCCGCCGCCCAAGGGGATATCAGCGACGGCGCATTTCCATGTCATCCAGGTGGCTAAGGCGCGGACTGAATCAACGGTCTCAGAGGGGTGGAAGCGGAGCCCGCCTTTGTTGGGTCCACGGGCATCGTTGTGCTGGACGCGGTAGCCCTGGAACATGCGTATTTCCCCGTCATCCATTCGAACCGGAATTCTGAAATGGAATTCCCGCATTGGCCAGCGCAGAAATTCACGCACTGGAGAATCGAGATGGAGCAGGTCAGCAACACGGTCAAACTGCTGTTGGGCCATTTCAAACGCATTTATTGTTTTATTAGCCATAATTTCTCCTGGTTGATTTAATAAGAAAAAATATAAATACTACCTTTATGTATTATTTATAGTATGAAAACTCGTTTGAAACCAATGCTAAAATTCCTAAAAATGCCTGTAATTCGTCGGTACCCTGTGTCTGAATTCCAGAGGGAGAAAGTATAGGCATGGTAATTACATTGAGAAGACATTAAATAAAGCGAGCGTTATGATATCGTCATCTAGATGATATTTAGCGGGGTTTGAATGACCGCATCATTCTACTGTCCACTCAGCACTGGCAGATGTATACTGCCCCTGGGCTTCCATGAGATACTTGCCAACCGGGCCTGCGCTGTTGGACCAATACAGTGTATCTCGGTGGCCATTCTCGTCGGCTTTCAGGTCTGTGCAGTTGACAAGAGCGCCGGAGGGGTAATACCAGCAGGCGTGGATGGTGTCGTTGGCTGAGAAGCCATCGAGGGAGATTTCAAAAGACGAACCGGCGGGAGCGCTCCAGGGAGAAAACGTGATGGATGCCTGACTGTACTCTGATTCCACCAGGAGTTCCCCTTCATCATCGAACCTTGGGAGAGGTTCTTTGCCGAAGAAGTAATTTCCTTCAGTGAGCGTTGGGCATTTCTCCACTTGCCAATCATCTGCCCAGTTCCAATAACTTATTACGTTCTTTGGCATAAAATCCCACCTGGGGGGAATAGGGATATTCAAATGGCACAGGTAAATGAGTAATGCCAGAATGGCGATCATGATCAGAGAAAGAACGATCATGGTGGTCAGGCAGGATAAAATGCCGGAGAGCAGCTGCCCAATAAAGGCCCAAAATTTTCCCTGCCGGCGGGTACCGGCATTTGACCTAATCTTATATTCCGGTTGGAAAAGAGGGTAGAGATCCTCTCCGCAGCTTTCGCATACATTGGTGTTCTTCTGGTTATCAAAGAAACAGTTCGGGCATCTCATAACCCCTCCTGGGTTGGTAGATAGCGGATTTTGCCTTTTTTCAATTACTCTCTTCCTCTTTAAAATTATAGGAAAAAGGCAGGAAAATATCAATATGAGAATGGCGGACAAGAAAATCAGATTTATAACGAACGATCAGCAGGGAATTAACCACAAAATGAGCGCGAAGAGGATCGAACTCTTAACCAATGGCTTAAAAGGCCACTGCTCTACCATTGAGCTACGCGCCCACACAGACACCTATTTAGAAGCACTACCTGTAGGCTAAGAATCGCCTGATGGGGGAGATGTAGGACCTAACAGGAGGTTGACA
>Ga0255406_1055_pt1 | contig 8854 bp, 6 predicted proteins | sample ANMaggSeSYBR01F8_FD_182124 | JGI IMG/M metagenome (GOLD analysis project Ga0255406, IMG submission 182124) | Sediment cell enrichment communities from methane seep in Santa Monica Basin, California, United Staets - ANME aggregate JGI... | ecosystem: Environmental > Aquatic > Marine > Cold seeps >...
GAGAGTTTATTCTGGATGTGTGTCTTTCCAACCATCCAATGCGGAGGTCTTCCACCGCTTCCATTTCGTGGACATATGGTTTGATATCGAGCAAAGGCGTCCCATCGATGACATCAATATTTTCAATGTGAAGGGTGTGTTCTTCAACCCGGATAAGTTTGACAACCGAAAGACCAATAGGGTTGGGACGTTTAGGAGCGCGGGTGGCAAAGAGTCCGCGTTCCTGATCATCAAGAAATGGGATCACTTTGAGCTGAACTGATTGTGTGAGGTGAAAATGGTACAGCAGGTATATATGGGAAAATCCACTCAAATCTGACAATGCAGGCAGATATTTTTCATAAACTTCAACCTGGCCTTTTACACCGGTAGCGGCGGATGGCTGGATGGGCATATCGTGTAGTTTTGTGTAAGGGGAATGAATGATGCCAATCGGTTCGAATTTTATTTTCATAATGAAACCCGGGTCACTTTTATTGAAGTTGTCAAATTAATTACAGGGTGGATAAGATTAGATTATCACATAAATTATATAAAAACCATTCGATTACTCAGAATGGTTTTTTTGTGCCCCAGGCAGGAATCGAACCCACAACCTAGGCGTTAGGAGTGCCTCGCTCTATCCATTTGAGCCACTGGGGCAGTGTGTACCGATTATAGCATCAGGGTATTCCTCTATCAAGTAAAAATCTGGCCGCCGGTGGATACCGGCGGCCAAAGGGAGGGATATTTCCACCAGTTACCCGTTATGGGACTTCACAACACAAGGAGGGATGTGCTGCAAATAATTCTGGCGGCAATAGACACTTTCTACTATTAAAGTTTTCGGTGTCATAACGACATAATACACCATATTTATCCAATTTGATATTAACAGAATATAAAAATATTTCTAAGGATTATTTTGGAAGATGTCAAGCCAGAAATCAACATCATTTTCAGGGTTTTTTGACTTGTTTTGTGGTTTTGAATGATGCGTGAGGAGTTTGTGGGCGAAATCGGCACTGGAAATAACAGAAGCGCCAACTGCGTTGGCATTGTCGACTATCCAATGATCGGAAGTTACGATAGTGTAATTATGGGCATCTCCGCCAAGTTCTTTTAACTGCAGAAGTATGGCATCATCGGCTGAGCTTGGGGAGTGGACAAAATGAGCACTCAGATAAGCAGAGTGAAAATCGGCATGGTTGGTATGCGAGGCTCGATCGAAGTAAACAACAGCCTTTTTACGGATTTGTTTAAAATAATCATCGAGAAGTGCTAAGAGAGACTGTTCATCATCCAGCTGGTCTAGACGCAGTCCTGGAATTTTAGGGATAAGGTTGTGTCCGTCGATAAGGTATGGCATACGATTATTCTTTATTCTATAAGATTGCCGCAATTCTACCACTCTGGAAAAATAATGTAATTATTAAGGTATTGATGAAAATCTAAAAAGCAGAATCTCGAATAAATCGTTTAGAATTAAGGACAACGAACTTAAGGAATGGATCTATTTATGACTCAAGCATACTATCGAAAATGGCGGCCATTGGACTTTGAAGGAGTCATTGGTCAGGAACATATCATTCGCATTCTGCGCAACGCGCTGGCAAAAAGTCGCATAGCGCACGCTTATTTATTTTCCGGCCCGAGGGGTACAGGGAAAACAAGTACCGCACGAATTATCGCGAAGGCTGTGAACTGCCTGGCAGAAGATATGACTGCGCGCCCCTGCAATTTATGTGATCATTGTAAAGCGATCAACGCGGGTAGATTTCTGGATTTAATTGAGATAGATGCTGCCTCTAATACAAGTGTGGATGATGTTCGGTCACTGCGAGAAAAGATCAATTTTTCCCCGACACAGGGGCGCTATAAGGTATATATCATTGATGAAGTGCATATGCTCTCCAATGCGGCGTTTAATGCGCTGTTAAAAACACTGGAAGAGCCGCCAGCACATGCGATCTTTGTGCTGGCCACCACGGAAGTACACAAGATACCAGCAACGGTGCTGTCACGCTGCCAGCGCCATGAATTTCGGCGTATCCCGATCAATTATATTCAGGTAAATCTAAAGAAGATTGCTGAAGAAGAAGGGATCAATGTGGACACTGCGGCGTTAACCGCGATTGCCCGACAATCAACTGGCAGTATGCGCGATGCGGTTTCGCTATTGGATCAATTAGCATCTACTGGAAGTGAGGTAACACTTGCATTGACAAAAGATGTGCTTGGCACCGCAGGCAGCGAAAGTGTGACATCTCTAACCGAAGCGATTCTGACAGGAGATGCGGGAAAAGGGATCTCAGTAATCAATCATGCTTTAGACAGCGGAAGCGATCCGCGCCAATTTGGAAGGCAGGTCGTTGATTATTTGCGGGCGGTACTGATGACGAAAATGGGGAATATTGAACAATTAGAAGCCGCTTTAGAAGAAAGGGATCAGTTGAAAGTCTTGGCTAAACGCTTCGAAATGGGCAAATTACTGGATGCTCTATATGCGTTTGATCGTGCAGCACAACATACAAGCATAGGTTGGCAGCCGGGACTGCAGCTGGAATTAGCGGTAACGCGATTAACCCAAAACGATAGTAAAAAAATGAAGCAGGAAAAGAGCCGTCCGGTAAATGTAAAACAAACAATGGCCTCTGGAAAACGAATTTCGCAACAAAAACCAAATCCTAAAAAAGTTAGGAAGGAAGTAAGCAGAAAGAAAGAAGAATCGAGAGAAATAAAAGATATAGAGAAGCAAAAAAACGTACCCAATCCACAGGAAATTAAGCAAAACAAACAGTCGGATGGAAATGATGTTCAAGCGCAGTGGAAAGAAATCCGGGCGGCAGCTAAATTGATCTCGCCGGAAACGGGGGCACTATTAAATTCGTGCAAGTCAATCTATATACGGCGCGGACGATTGGTATTAGGGTTTTCAAGTGGAATCCTCCAATCGAAGATGGAAAATGGACATAACATCTCGTGCGCAAAGCAAGCAGTTAAGCAGATATCAGGGGTTGACATGGAGATTGATTGTGAAATAGCCGGGAAGGAGAGGGTTCAGATGCCAGCAGATTTAGGTGTGGATCAAGACGGTATGCTTGGAGCGGCGCTTTCACTGGGTGGAAAGATGACCAAGGAGAAAAAAAGTGAGGATAATGATTGATGATGAATAATAAAAAGGGCGGCATGATGAAGCAGGTCATGCAGATGCAGAAACAACTTAAGCAGGCACAAAAAGAACTTGAAAAAGAAACCGTCACCGGCACAGCAGGGGATGGGGCAGTGTCAGTAACGATGACTGGCAGCCAGAAATGTAAAGGGGTAAAACTGGATAGAGAAAAGATAATTGATATGCCTGCTGAGAAACTCGAGAAATTTATTGAGCATGCGATATCGGATGCCTTAGAGAGATCAAAAAAAATGATGGCTGAAAAGATCGGCCCATTAAGTGGCGGCCTGAGCGGGTTAAAATTTTAGGGAGAGCAAATGTCCGTATTACCTGATCCATTGGAACGATTAATTCTTGCATTAGAACGATTGCCGGGTATTGGACCAAAAACAGCTTCGCGGTTGGCATTTTATTTACTAAAGGCGCCCGCAGAGTTTTCGAGCGATATCGCAGATGCGCTGAAAATGGTGAAAAGCGGAACAGCTTTCTGCCATAGATGCTTTAATATCACCGATGCAGGGAGGGAAGAATGTGTCGTTTGTGCAGATCCAAAACGCGACAAGAGTGTGGTGTGTGTTGTAGAAGACCCTTTGGACATGGTGGCGTTGGAGAAAACCGATGGGTTTAAAGGGCTATATCATGTGCTGCATGGGGCATTATCACCAATCGAAGGGATTGGCCCGGACGATATCAAGATCTATGAACTTGAGGAACGGGTGAAAAGTGGGGGGATTGAAGAGATTATCGTTGCCACAAATCCAAGCATGGAAGGCGATGCTACCGCATTGTATTTACAGCAGCGTTTGGGTAAATATCCCGTGAAGTTAACCCGTTTGGCGCGCGGCCTGCCGGTGGGAGGCGATCTGGAATACGCAGACCAAAGCACACTCTTGAGGGCATTAGCCGGACGACAGGAACTTTAATATTATTAATTTTTCCAAACAATCCCAAAATGCGGAATACGAATATTCTGCTTGGTGGGGGATATTTTCACTTCTTTGATATCATCCACTGCATGCTCCCATTTGTGCTTCAGCTCTAATACCTGATCGCTGAGATCCTCCTGGAGTGTTTTTAGGTCTTCTTGATAATTTTCCAGAACGGTTTCTGCTTCTTTCAGACGTGTTTTTGCATCAGCAGCCATGCGTGCTTTGGTGGAGGATGTGGAGAGGCCGGTCAGCTTACGCTTGGCCACAAGATTAAGAAGAGATTCACCTACTTTAAGAGCAGTATCCAATTTGCGCGAATCAAAGTTCTTTTTGTATTTATCCACCTTGATCTCCTGGCGTTCAATCTTATTTTCAAGGGTGGTTTGTTTGGTCTTAAATTTACTTTCTAGTTTGTTTTCAGCTTCTTTGAGCTTTTTTCCGGCCGCTTGCCTACATTGGGCGCGAAAATCTTCTTTGCTGACTTCTGGGCCAGCAGATACACCAAGCGCTTTGGAAGAACGAACGGAAACCGTATCGGTCTCATAGATCCAGTGCTCAAATTCCTTTTCCTGCGCAGACCACCAGGAAGATTTTTTCATGAACTCTGAAACAGATGTAAACTTGGCGCTGCCGGGGGATTTGGTGAGCAGTTTGCGTGTATCCAGGTCGGGCAGGATGGCATTTTCCCACATCTGTCCGGTTTCGAGTGGATTTTCAACGATAGCGCTGATAACGCGTGTGAAATCAACCGGAGGCCGCTGGCGAAGATAGCGCACTTCAGCTACTGCGACAAGAGCAGGTGTGTACTTCTGTTTTCCAGAGCTGGTTTTGGCTGAATAAAAGTATTCCTGAACTGTACCTGGTAGAGATGGTTTCATGCTGGTTGGTTTGTCCGTTGACCGGATATGTGTCGTCTTTGCGCTCCTTTTTTCTTTTGTGCTGGATTCGGGGGTGAAAGCTTGAACTCCTGTGAGGGCATTCAGGTCTGGAATTTGTGAAATGGTGAGCGGCCCTGCTAAATAGTTCATTACCCAACGAGTGTGAAAAATAGATGGTTTCTTTTCGTGTACGTTATGATATAAGAAAACGCGTTTACCAAGGGAAGAAATCAGACGGTCAAATTCGCTGCGTTTAATTTCCCCAGATACACTTTCAAGACCATCAAGAAGACGTTGTTTATCCTGGTCCGTTTGCAGCCGCCCGATCATCCAAGTGCCGGCATTTGAGAGGGCTTTATAATCCACGTCTACTGGATTTTGTGTAGTGAGCATAAGCCCAACACCGAAAGCTCGGGCAGTTTTAAGCAGGCGAATCAGAAGGGGTTTTGAGGGCGGGTTGGCGACTGGTGGAAGATAACCGTGGATCTCATCAAAATAGATGAGCGCGCGCAGGTCACCGGTTCCTCGCTGCTTACGCATCCACGTTTCCACAGCGGCGTACAACAATGTGATGAAGAACATTCGCTCAGTATCATCCAAGTGTGCTAAGTAAAAAATGGTGTGGCGCGGTTTTCCATCGGGTGTATAAAGCATTCGTTCAATGTCTAATGGCTGCCCTTCTATCCAGCTTTGGAAAGACGGGGATGCGAGAAAATTATTAAGCAGCATTGCCAATTCAATGCGGTCTTTTTTGGGAAAGAAATCATTAAGTGAAAAAGCACCTAACTGGTCAAAAGGCGGTGTTTGTGTTTGCCTGATAAGGTCCATCAGATCAAGAGATTTTCCTTCCTGCCAGTGATATTCGATGATATTGGCTAACAATATATGCTCACGAGATCGAAGTGGATCGATATTCTTCAACCCGACCAGGGTTAAAAGTGCTGTAACAGTTGAGGAAATCTTTTCTCGTAAAGCTTCTTCGTTCTTATCCCAATTGATACTGGGTGCTTCGAATGAGGCAAGAATGTTTACAGGAATGCCAACTGTGGAGCCAGGAGTGTAGATGGTGCGATCCACGGCATCCTTAAGGGTTTGGATATCTTTTGAACCCAACCCCCAATCCTTCAGTCCGTTTTTCCATAACGCAGCCGTCTTCTCCGATACTTCAGCAATGGTTTTCTTTTCGCGGCGGGCGTTGTCGGCATCTATCCAGGGTGCAAAATCTTCAGGAGCCAGTTCGGGGAAGGAAAGGACCAGATTGGTGAGATCCCCCTTAGGATCGATTATGAGGGCAGGAATTCCCTGTAAAGCTGCTTCCTCAAGTAATCCCACACACAGACCTGTCTTACCTGAACCAGTCATGCCTGTAATAATGGCATGGGTAGTTAGATCAGACGGATCGTATGTTAAACGATCATTTGAGATCGCATTCTTCTTGAGATTAAATAATCTGCCAAGATAGAATTGTCTATCTTTACCCATGAGAACCACCTTGATTATTGAAAAAGTAATTATACTCGCAGAAATTTTTAAGAGAAAATCAATCACATGTATGTATAATCAATATAATCTTTTCAAGAATAACAACTATGACTATTGATTTCATCACATACCAACTGCAAAGCATTGGAGGGAAAGAATACCATCAAATTACAGGTGTCCTTGTTGAGCGTGGCATACGTACTACTCATCGGCACCGTCAGAGTGATTTACTGGCATTGTTTCTTTCCATCTCGGGTGAACACCGCTATATAAATGAAGAAATTGATGACCTGGCTAAAAAGGCAAGCGGCTTATTCTTTCATGCGCAGGGGTCGGTCACGCGTGCGATCCAATTGGTCATAGAGGATCTGAATAAAGCCATCCTTGAACGCAACCTGGACAGAGGGTATGAGGGCGTTCAAGCGGAGGGCTCTGTCAACATTACTGTTTTGCATAACGGCTGGTTGTTTATAGGGCAAGTGGGCGATGCACAGACGTATACAATCGGATCTGAACGATTTGAACGGTGCGGCGAAGACGGGGATGCAACTGAAAAATTAGGTCGAAGTAAACGAATCTACCCCCGCCTATATCAGAGTGAAATAAAAGCAGGCGACTTGATTCTAATGAGCCCACATGCCCACGCATCATGGAAAGCGTATTACCTTTCGGGAAGCACCGAACTGATGATGTCACAGATAAAACGCAGGCTGCAGAATCAGATGATTCAGGATTTTTCTGTTTTGGCGATTAAGACAGAGGAGGGAAACGGAAAGGTACGTACAGGAAGTTGGGATATTGAAGAGGAAAAATCTAATAAAGCAGGCGAAGATAATTTTTCTGAAGACCAACCCGAAAAAGAGCCAAAAGAAATAGAACAAGATATTCATGAAGAAGAAGAGTCAGCACCAAAAAAACCAGAAGAGAAACCACAAAAAACCGAAGAAGAAATTCCTGGTTTACCAGATGTGGTTCATTTGGGAGATGGGGATATTCAGGTAACTGCTGGTGAAACAGAACAAATTCAGCAAGAATTGCCAGAAGTGATCCAGAAATCCAGAAAACAGAACAGTAAATTGCTAATAGGGCTTGCGAGGTTATGGATGCGGGGTAAAACCGCGCGTGCAAAACTGCAGTTAACATTTGGGCGCATTAAGCGTAAGCTCGTTCCGAAAAAGCCGATAATACAAACCAGTGAATCCTTTACATGGATGACCATAGCTGTGTTGACGGTCCCTCTGATCATTATTCTTTCTTCAATAACGGTATATACACGATTTGGAAAGGAAGAGCAGCATAAAATTTTTATGGATCAAGCCCAGGCGGCCGTGCTGCTAGCAGAAGATGAAAGTGACACGATCAAGCAGCACGATTATTGGAAGGATGTTCTGGCTCTTACAACGAAGGCAGAAGAATTTCGGATAACAAATAGTTCACGCGAATTATTTCAAAAAGCCCAATCGATCATAGATGAGATGGACTTGGCAGCAAGGCTGGATTATCGGCCGGCATTAACCCAGTTTTTTCCGGAAGGCGCATCGATTAGTCAAATAAAAGCAAGTTCTTCTGGTGTCTATTTGTTGGATAGTAATTCCGGGAATGTGCTTCGGATCTATCTGAACACAAAAGGTTTTTATCAATTAGACGAAGAGTTTAGATGTACACCTGGCCCATATGGGTTAGCGACGATCACAAAATTAGTAGATTTTGTTATTCTCCCTGCGAATAGTAAGAACTTTAAAATCATGGCGTTAGATGGGCAGGGTAACTTGCTATACTGCCAACCAGGTGAACCGCCGATTTCTCGTACATTAACAGTACCAGATGGCGGCTGGGGTCAGATCATTGGAACAGCGTACGCGAACGATGTTCTATATGTTATCGATGCTAGTAAGAGCATGGTTTGGTTTTATGAAGGAAACAGCGCTGATTCAGCAGAAATGTCAGGGATCGTTTTTACAGAAAGCCCGACCATGTTTTTTGATGAAGAGATACCAGATTTAAGCGGTGCTGTGGATGCATTTATTAATCAGGAGGATTTGTATATTCTGCATGATGATGGGCATATGACGCTTTGCCGGTACAGCTCACCTGGGGAGGTGAAGTTAACTGAATGCGAAGATCCCGCACCGTTCACTGATAATCGTGTAGGGATTGAAAATACAAAACCATGGATTTTCATGGGCACACATTTTATCGGCATGCAGCAGGCGCGGGTACCCAATGCTTCACTTTTCCTTCTGGACGATGTCAGCAGTGCTCTGTATCAGTTCAGCTATCAATTGAACTTAGAGCGAACACTGAAACCACAAACCAACCGTAATTACCCTATGCCCACAAGCAACCCCAGCGGATTTGGGATTACACCAGACCAAGAAGTGTTCTTGGCATATGACAATCAATTGTTCATCGCT
>Ga0255406_1056_pt1 | contig 8739 bp, 9 predicted proteins | sample ANMaggSeSYBR01F8_FD_182124 | JGI IMG/M metagenome (GOLD analysis project Ga0255406, IMG submission 182124) | Sediment cell enrichment communities from methane seep in Santa Monica Basin, California, United Staets - ANME aggregate JGI... | ecosystem: Environmental > Aquatic > Marine > Cold seeps >...
ATGTCCGTGTGTTATTAACATTCGGTTGAGTTTCCTAAACCCTAAACCGGATTTTAGGATCTGGCGTTGGGTGCCTTCTCCACAGTCAAGCAGGAATCGGTGTTTACCATTCTTTATGATTTGTGCTGGCAAACCGCGATGTGTAGAAGGCGCTGATGCGGATGTGCCTAAGAAAATTATTTCAAACAATCTGGAGGGTTCCTTTCTGAGTAAGTGCTATATTGTACCTTATGGCTTGGTTGGATAAAACTAGTTTTTTCGCATGATTTGCGATTAAAATAAGTATATATTTAATATCAGGCTAAGGAGTACTTGTGGATCATCATATTAGGTTACGAGTTGTTTGCGTTTTTGTTTTATTTATATTTTCATCTTGTAGTCCTCAAAATATAGTGGATGAAAATTCCATGGATGCGGATCAACAAGCTGGCATTGCGGAAACGGAAACTGCACAAGCAGAGATTGACCGTGTAGTATCAGAATCTGTATCGGCGACTTTGACAGCAATTCCAACTCCAACCCCAGTTGTTATTGACCAAATGAGTGAAGAAGATTTAGCTACAGCAATTGAACAGTCAACATACGAAGCAACTGGCGCAGCAGAAGAAGCATCACAATATGCAGATAGCGCTTCAGCAGATGGCGGGTTGACTCCGGAAGAACTTGAAGAACTTTATTACCTGTTTTCTTGGAGTATCGATGAAATTGAACAAGCGCTTTATCTTGTGGACATGTATTATGATCTTTATGGTGAATTACTAGAATCGACGATTGTTGGGTTAGAAAATATTGATGACGAATTGCAGGAAATTCTGGAGGTGTCCCAGTCTGTCCTTGTTTATTTTGATGATATTTCAGAATTAATTAGTGAGGGGAACCAAATTACTCAGGATAACATTGACCAAATACAGGATTATTCCCATTTAGTTTCAACACATATTGATAATATCTCAACGCTATCACCGGGGTGGAAGCAATCTCGCAAGGATGAATTTGATCTTGTTGTCGAACAGGCACTTTCAACAATTCCTGATGCTGCCGTAGAAACAAGAAGAGGTGCTTTATCTTTAGTGAAAGAATATATTGATAACATAAATTTGGCAATTGGCGATGGGCGTTTTAGCTTGGATGAATTGCAAACTCTCAGCCAACTAGGTGCTAATGCGGCTGCTGGTCTAGGTCAATTTGGAAGAGAATTTTCTGGCGTTTCGGATATGATCAATGGGCTGACAATGTGCTTTGCACGCGGTCAATTGCCACAGATTAATGCGGGGATCGGGTCTTTACAGGGTGCGATTCCATCAATACGGTGAATGAAAGTACATTGGTATTATTCTTGCACCATTTACAGAGATGATAATGGGTTTAAAAAATATTTTAAGAGCTAGTGTATAAGGAGCATGAATGGATTTATCAGTTGTACAGGTAGAAAAACCAGAACTGATTAATTTTATTTTTGGCCAATCACATTTTATAAAAACTGTGGAAGATATCCACGAAGCATTGGTGAATGCTGTGCCGGGAATCAAATTCGGAGTTGCATTTTGTGAAGCATCTGGAAAATGCCTGGTTCGATGGTCAGGTACTGATGAGACAATGATCGAACTCGCGAAGAAAAACGCGATGGCAGTTTCAGCAGGACACAGCTTCTTTATATTTTTAGGAGAAGGGTATTTTCCGATCAATGTGCTCAATGCGGTAAAAAATGTTCCGGAGGTCTGTTGTGTTTATTGCGCAACAGCCAACCCGACAAAAATTGTTTTAGCGCAAATAGGCGAGGGCAGGGCGGTTTTAGGTGTTGCTGATGGATTTTCCCCGAAAGGGATAGAGGAACCTGAAGATATCGCATGGCGGAAAGAATTTCTTCGTCAGATTGGATATAAAAGTTAGTAGTTAAGGATAAAGGAGAAGGAATTATGAAAAAGAAAATTATTGTAACATTGATCGTATTAGCCAGCTTTCTGGCAGGGTGCAGCCTGATTCCGCAATTTGAACAGGCGAAAGAGGAATATCTTGAGACCCGTGTAGCCGAACTGCTTGAGGAACAGCCCGCTGAAGAAATCGTAGTTGAAGAGCCGGTGGAAGAAGAATTGGCTGCTGAAGGTGAAGATAAATCCGTGGAAGAAACAGTACCTGCGGACGAAGAAGTCGTGGAACCGGAAGTAGAAGAAACCGAAGAAGTGGAAGAAGTCATCGAAGTAGATGAAACCCCTGAAGAAACGGAAGTGCCGGAAGAAGAACCTGAGCCAGAACCCGAACCAACTATCGAGTCAGACGATCCCGCAATTTATCTTGGAGACCCAGATTGGATTGATGAGATGGAAACCGCGGAATATTGGCCAACAGGAAGCAATGATTTTAATTCCGCAGCTTTTGAAAACGGGACCTTGAAATTAGTCGCGCTTTCAAAGATCAATGGCTGGCGGATCGCTTCCACGCCCGTGTTAGGAAATGTGTATATTGAAGCGGATGTGAAGATGGGTGATTGCAAGAATACCGATGGGTATGGCTTTATTTTCCGCGTGCCAGAAAATACAGGATATAACCGCGGTTACTTATTTGGCATTACCTGTGATGGGCGCTACTCACTGCGTAAATGGGACGGACTTACCGGCGAAAGTGGAAAAATGGAATGGTTGAAATATTACACTGTCAGTGAATTGATCAACCAGGGCGCAGAGCAGAGCAACCGCATTGGCGTGATGGCGTTAGATAACCGCTTGATGCTGTATGTGAATGGCGAATTGATCGATGAGCTCAGCGATGATGCATACGCGGAAGGATTTTTCGGATTGTACGTCAACCGGGACATTACAGAGAACTTGACGATTGTTGTGGACAAGGTTAGTTACTGGACAGACCCACATTAAGAAAAGATTTACTAGATGATAGTTTTGATGGGCGGGGAATATCCCCCGCCCATTATTATATTAAAAATACGCAAATAGCCCTGTGTTAAAATTAGCGCTACAATGATGCCAACGAATTCTTTCATCGCGGTTTTCTTTTTCTCATTCAGCATGGCTATTGGAGCAGTATTGACACCCGGGCCAGTCACAACGGCGATCATCAGCCAATCCCCGCGTTTGGGGTGGATCACCGGCTTGTTAGTGTCAATCGGCCACGCCCTGATTGAGCTTGTGATAGTCGTATTCATCACATTGGGTTTATCCAGTATTCTGGGCGCGCCATCTGTTCAAATTGCGATTGCGCTCCTGGGTGGATTATTGCTTTTATACATGGGCGGTACTATGCTGATCGGCGCAGCCAAAGGAAAAATGATTCTTCCTGAAAAAGATGACACAAAAGAAAAATTATCCTATGGCCGCCTCCTCACTTTGGGCGTTATAACTTCTATCAGCAATCCATTCTGGTACGCGTGGTGGATGACCGTTGCTGCGGTGTATCTGTTAGAAGCGAAAACGGTTGGGTGGTTGATCGTCGCGGGCTTTTATTTTGGGCATATCAGCGCGGATTTTGTTTGGAATTTATTTCTATCAACTGTGATCGGAAGCGGGAAAAAAATGATGACGAATAAGGTCTATGCCGCACTAATCAGCTTATGCGCGGGATACCTGATATTTTTGGCGTTCAAATTCCTGCTTGCTGGCTGCCAGGGCATAGTAGGATAAGTGTTAATGTCACATAAGATCTTTTTTAGCGATAATTTAGATGTCTTACGTGCACTCCCGGATGCATCTGTTCAGCTAATCTATATCGATCCGCCTTTTAACACCGGACATAAACAATCGCGGAAGCAGCTGCGGACAATTGAATCAAAAAAAGGGGATCGCACTGGTTTTAAGGGAAAACGATATACAACTGAAGTGTTGGGTGAACAGGGATATCACGATAAATTCAATGATTACCTATCTTTTTTAGAACCTCGCTTACGTGAATCGCACCGCCTTCTTTCGCCAAATGGCAGTCTCTATTTTCATATAGATTATCGGGAAGTCCATTACTGCAAGATCTTGTTGGATGAGATCTTTGGGAGGGACGCATTCCTAAATGAAATTATATGGGCGTATGATTATGGCGGCCGCACTCGCAAACGTTGGCCGGCAAAACATGACAACATACTTTGGTATGCGAAAGATCCTGAAAATTATATTTTTAACTACGATGACATCGCTCGTATTCCATACATGGCGCCTGGGTTAGTGAGTAAGGAAAAGGCAGAACGCGGAAAATTGCCAACAGATACCTGGTGGCACACGATCGTGGGTACAAACAGTAAAGAGAAAACGGGCTATCCTACTCAAAAACCTCTGGGTATAATGCGGCGCATTGTGCAGGCTTCATCCTGCCACGGTGGTACGGTGCTGGATTTCTTTGCGGGGTCCGGCTCAACTGGCGCTGCCTGTTTAGAGTTTGGCCGCCGTTTTATTTTGGTGGATAACAATATTGAAGCGCTGCAGGTGATGGCAGACCGTTTCCGTGAAGAGAAAGATATTGAGTGGGTTGGTTTTTCTCCAAAATCTGATTAGTAAACCTGCGTTGATATATGGGCAGTATTGGCGTGAGTGAGTTTAATCAGATCCTGAGCAGCCAATTGGATCTGCAGCCCCCGTTGTCCACCTGATATCAGAATGGTTTTTCTCTCGATTGCTGATTCATCGATCACAACCTGAAAACCTTTATGGATCAAAGCCAGTGGAGAGATCCCGCCCGATAATAACCCGGTTATTTTTTCTGCATCGTGCTGCGTGGTTACGCTTATCTTCTTTTCCTTCAAAAAAACCGCAAGTTTTTTTGGATCAACTTCTCTGGCGGCAGGTACTACTGCTAGAATCAGCTTGCCGCTTTTTTCCCGCCGAAGGACGATTGTCTTATACACATTTTCTGGCGGCATGTGTAGATGATCGGAAACTTCTATCGCGCTAAGCTTCACCGCAGGGATCTCAAACGCAGTATAAGAGATTTTTCGGGCATCCAGCATGCGGGTAACATTATTAGCGGCTGCCATATCCCATCCTAATCAATTTGAAAAAATTCAGATTCGAACACATGATTGGATGGATAGGGGCTATCAATTGGAAATCTGGCAAATCAAATGAATTCATCTTGAGCCATACAGCTGCTCATGCACAGAGCTCAATGCCCGCACCTGTTCTGCCGCATGGTAGGAGGAACGCACCAAGGGAGCGCTCTCTACCCAGCGGAAACCGATGGATAACCCGAACTGTTTCAGCATCTCGAAATCTTCGATAGTGTAATATTTTGAAATAGGCAGGTGGTGCCGGCTGGGCTGTAGATACTGCCCAATCGTGAGGATGTCCACATCCCACTTACGCAGGAGTTCCATTTCCTCTTTGATCTCATCCAATGTTTCGCCAAGGCCGAGCATCAATCCGGATTTTGTCAGCACCTCGCTATCTAACTGCTTGGCACCTACCAGAACAGCTTCAGACCATTCCAGTTTATCGGATGGCTGCACACTTTTGAAAAGGCGCGGAACTGTTTCTAGATTATGGTTAAGAATTTCTGGCCGGGCATCCATCACGATCTTCAGCGCGCTGGGATCACCCTGAAAATCAGGGATGAGCACCTCAACGGAACAGCCGGGATGCAGTTCGCGGATGCGGTTGATGACCATTGCAAAGATCTCCGCGCCGCCCAGGTTGTCGTCATCCCGGTCTACACTGGTGATGACAGCGTGTGTGAGATCCATCGCTTTCACTGCTTGGGCGATCCGCTCGGGCTCTTCCCGGTCAATTGGCAGGGGTTTCCCATGTTTAATATCGCAGAAACCGCACCGCCGGGTACACACATCACCAAGGATGAGGAATGTGGCGGTACCGCTTCCCCAGCACTCTCCCATATTTGGGCAGTTGGCTTCCTCACACACCGTGTGTAATTCTTTCCGGTGCATCATCTCTTTCAATTGCTCGTATGTGTCACCGGAAGGCGCGCGTACTTTGATCCAGGATGGACGCCGGAGGGGTGTGGTGTCGATCACATCAGGATTTACTCGATCACGAGTTGGTTCTTTGCTCATAAAGTCTCCGTCCGAGATTATACCCTTATGAGAATGTATGTGTCTATTAATAAAAAAAATTGCACGAGTTATGTCAGGCCCCCGTCTGTGGAACAGCTATATGCTCAATTACTGGCAACAACCAACCAGAAGGTTTGGCCTGCGTCCAAAATACCTGGATCCTCCAGGGAAATCAATCAAATCTATTTTCTGGTCAACTGTTCTCTTAAGGTTTTTAAAAATGGTATGTCTCGAAATTGGTCCTCTTGGATGTTGCCCCAGTAAACTCCGTCCGGTTGAGCGTACGCTGTATTAGTTTCAATTACTTCGCCTGGTGTAATGATCCAATTTAGAGGCGTGTCGTGCGCTGCCATTGTGACCCGTTCATCATCGACGACTTGCAGGGAATGCACAGTCGTCACTATTGGGGTACCAGAATCAATTAAACTCATTTCACGGAAAATACCCAGTTCCAGATCGGCGAAACCCCCGCCTTTACCCGTTCTGCCCCCTATGCGGGTGACAGCCACGCAGCCGACGACCGCAATATCAAACGGCTTCATCTCCTGAAATTGAACTCTGCGCCCATGTTTCAACGCGCCCTCAATGGGAGCAGCGCTTTCAAATGCGATACCTCGCTTTTTTAAATCCTCAGGGTCCAATTCGAGAAATGGGTAGTCTTTAGCCAGTTCAGGGACAGGCGCATAAAGCAGTTTCCCGTCTTGCAGGGCGCGCAGGCGTACTGGGATCTGGGGTGCATCAGGATTACATTTAACCACCTTGGCGTTTTTCCAGATAGATAGTTCAGCCAATCGTGCGGCAGCTTGATCAGCACCTTCAAAATTGGGGATATGACTGAAGACAGCACCTATCGATGCGCCCTGGTTCTCTAAAGCAGTCCAGACTTCCACTCGTAATTCATCTTTCGCTGAGTTGCGTCCTTCCCAGCGTCCTTGATTGTTGTCTGCGTTCTTTGACATTTAAATAGCTTCCTTTCTGGTGTTGACAAGTGTAAAAAACTGGCTGATGGAATATCTGCACAGTACCATGCGTTCTTATGGATAAACGCCGAACTGGTTTATTACAGATCACGAGCCGCTTGCTTGTTCGTGATGATTCTGTAGGAGATTATACACTTACAAGAATGTGCTCATCCACCACCCAACTTATCTCAAACCCCTGTCTATGGAACAGCAGGGTATTCAATCCTGCCTCAATAATCTTGAGATAATAGCGAATAGGATTATTGAAACTTAACAACCGCCATATCTGGGTAAAAAGACATAAAATTCACACCAAAGGTCACATAAGGGGTATTTGGAGGGCTTTGTTAGGATATAGGGCTGATAAGTCCCTAGTCGTGGGATTGAAACAGAGCCATTGTAATGTATTATTGAATCGGGTCAAACTCTCAACCTCTTTTTTTCCCCATATAGTAATCATAGAGAATCGCAAAATAACACTTATTATCCCCGTGTGCGGGTTTCTAAAAAAACTAAATGAGGAAAAAAGATCAGCGGAGAAATAATCTTCACATCATAGAATCAGTGAGAAAACCGGTTTCTGGTTTTTATACCAATAAAAGAGAAGATTTTGAAATAAAGATCACTGATTATTTGCATTTTTGTGCAATAATGAAATTAGAAATGGAGGTGCTTATGAAACAGATATTTCGGTTATCTTTAGTTGTCTTTGTTGTATTGAGCAGTATAAGCTGTGGATCGCAACCCGAGTCAAATTTCAATGAAGAGTCCTCATCAAATATTTCCGTCCTGGATACAGACTCAAATTCTAAAGAAATTACTACAGCAGAAGCAGATCCCGAAAATGTTGACGAGTCCCCAGGCATCCCTGACAAACCGCTTTCTGAAGATGGGCCCTGGTTGATCATTGATTCCTGGCAGGGCTTGTTTGCGGTAAATCCTGACGGAAGCGGGTTGACTCAATTTGCCGACGGAATGGTTGAGTCACCAAATATAAATCAATTGATTGCTTCATCGCGCGGTGGTTATTTCGCATATCGGGAAAACAGCGGAAATCAGACTGATACCACAATTCAGATCATTTCTTTTCCTACACTTAAACTGATTGCAGAAATACCTCTTTTTTCATATAGTGATAATCATGATGTAAATGCTGTGCGGGCAATTTTAGACGAGGAAAGTATGGCATTCTCTCCAGATGGCGGTCAACTAGCCTTTATGGGGGTGATTGAAGACCCGACATCAGACCTGTATCGCTATTCATTAGAATCAGGAGATTTACTCCAGTTAACCAATGGACCAACACAAGGATATCAACCAGTATGGTCGCCGGATGGAAAATATATCCTACATACTGGTGCCGACGGGTTTGGGACCGGTGCAGGTTTTGAGACGAGGGGAATCTGGACGGCAGAAGCAGAAAATGCAAATGTTAAGACGTTGTATACACCCACTCCAAACGCGGCTGAGATGGTCCTTGGATGGATAGATGATGAGACCTTTGTTGTTTACAGTTGGAGCCAACCCTGCGGGGCAAACAATTTAAGAACTTACAATATTGTAAGTAAACAAAATACCGTGATATGGAGTGATCCATTTAATGAAATAGCCCTTGATCCTGCGAGTGGAACCATTGTGCTTACCAGCTGGGAGGGCAGCTGTGGTCCGGAAGAAGGGGCGGGTACATATTTCATCCCTGTTTTTGGCGGGAAAACCGAGAGGGTTGCTGAAGATTTTGGACCGATAGTGGAATGGTCTTCCGCTGGAAAATTATTT